>SWBW01002540.1_pt1 | contig 23154 bp, 18 predicted proteins | sample 4693041 | NCBI WGS metagenome assembly SWBW01 (sample SAMN10267271, study PRJNA491770) | bioreactor metagenome | isolation source: DHS bioreactor inoculated with marine methane seep sediment | place: Japan: Omine Ridge, Nankai Trough | collected 2006-05-06 | reverse complement strand
TCATGCTTATTGTGGTATTTATCATACGTCAGCTCATCGCTCACATAAATAAATATAAAAATGAAAGTAGTCAGGCCAACGGCAAGAGCAGCAATATTTAAAAAAGCATAAAAAGGGCTTTTTGTGATATTACGTATGGCACTAATCAAATAATTTTTAAGCATTTTTAGTGAATAAATAAAGTACACTTATTATTTTACATTTTCTGAAAGCACCTGTCCGTCGAATAAATGGATAATACGATGACTGTACTCTGCATCACGCTGTGAGTGGGTTACCATGATGATGGTGGTTCCTTTTTCATTTAATCCGGATAGCAGTCTCATCACTTCGTCACCATGTTTTGAATCAAGGTTACCGGTAGGCTCATCTGCCAAAATAAAATGGGGTTTTGAAACTACAGCACGGGCTACCGCTACACGCTGTTGTTGCCCTCCTGATAATTGATTGGGGTAATGCTTAACCCGATGTGCAATCTGCATGGTTTCCAGCGCTTCATGCACTTTTTCCCTGCGCTCTTTAGCACTCATTTTCAAATAGATCAACGGCAACTCTACATTTTCGAAAACATTGAGCTGATCGATGAGGTTAAAATTCTGAAAAACAAAACCGATATTGTGCTTTCTCAACTTTGCCCTTTGTCTTTCACTATAACCAGCCACGTTTTGATCAAGGAAATAAAAATCACCTTTCGTAGGTGTGTCTAAGAGACCAAGAATGTTCAGCAGCGTTGACTTTCCACATCCCGAAGGTCCCATTATAGCTACAAATTCTCCTTTTTTTATTTCAATATTAATATTATTTAAAGCGGTAGTTTCAACTTCATCCGTTCTAAATACTTTGGTAAGATTTACTGTTTTAATCACGATAGTATATTTTTATGGTTAACATATAATTTATTCATATTTTAAGGTATTGACAGGATTTGCTTTAGCTGTTATAAAGGCTCTTGTATTGGTTATCAGCATGGCAAGCGTAAAAGCAGCCAAAGCGCCAACAATAAAACTCAGCAAGTCAATGTTCATTTGGTAAGCAAAATAATTCAACCACTCATCTATTAATAAATAAGATATGGGCCATGCAATGACAATAGCTATGGTCACCAGCTTTACAAATTCTACCGAAAGCAACACCATTATTGAACCCTGGCCTGCTCCGAAAACTTTTCGTATGCCAATTTCCCTGGTTCGTTGAGCAGCCATAAATGAGACTAATCCGTATAATCCCAGTGCAGCAATGAAAATGATGATGGCCGTCAGAATGAGTGATAAATTGCCTAGTACATCTTCATCATCATACAACTGGGCCAATTCCTGATCAAACCAATTGTATTCAAAAGGTCTGCCTTGCTCTTTTTCGTTCCATTTTGACTCGATAAAAGCGATGGTTTCCTCTTTATTCTGATCCGCGACCTTAATGGCTACATATTTTAAAAAGAATACAATAACCCCTGGTGTTTCTTTGATATTCAACACAAACGGACCGGCCGATTCATGCAACGAAGTCGCGTTGAAATCACTGATAACACCAATCACGCGTTCTTCACCCTGAAGCGACCTGAATTTTTTGCCTATGGCTTCTTCATTGCTTTTCCAGCCAACATGCTTCACCATCGACTCATTGATCAACATCCCTTTTTCGGGGTCGGTTTTCATATCTTCGTTGTAATCCCTTCCGGCAACGAGTTTTATACCAAATGTTTCCAGAAAATCATACCTGATCACCAATGCCGGATAAAACGACCATTTGTCTTCCGGAAATCCTTCAGGCCTGAATTCATGGGTATTGTGAGCAACTCCCAGCAGGTCATCCATCGCTGTTACACTGAGTATATTCGGGTTTTGCAATAATTCTTCTTTAAAAGGCTCATGGGCTCGTGAAATGGTTGTTCCACTAATAGGAAGAATAACAATATTTTCTTTATCAAATCCTGTATCGGCATTTTTAAAATAATTCACCTGCTTATAAATATGCAAGGTGATGATGATCAGCACTATTGAAATAACAAACTGGATTATAACCAGTGTTTTTCTGCCCAGCCCACCTTTTGTGGCTTTAGACAGTTTATTATTCAACGCCATGATAGGATTAAATACGGAAAGATAAAAAGCCGGGTACAATCCTGCCAAAAGGCCCGTTCCTATTCCGATAATCAGCAAAACGACAGCATATACAGGTGTAAATAATATACCGATTTGCAATTCTTTACCACTAAAGCTATTGAGGTGAGGCAGCAATATCTCAATAATAAATAGGGATGCGAAAAGGGCGATCAGGGAAAGAATGACTGACTCCATTAAAAACTGGTAGACCAGTTGTGAACGAAAGGCTCCAAATACTTTTTTTATACCAATTTCGTGCGCCCTGCCCGCAGATGTGGCGGTTGCCAGGTTGATATAATTAATAATGGCAATGATCAAAAGGAATATAGCAATAACGCCGAGTATTTTTATGTAAGTGCTGTTACTATTAGGTTCAATTTCATAATCTAATTTTGATTTTAGATGGATATCAATCAGCGGCTGCAAATAAAGGGTCACATTTTCCTTTTCAGCATCATAAAAATACTTATCGATGTATGCAGGAAATGATTTTTCAAGTGTTTCCGCCGTTCCTTCCTTCAATAACAAATATGTCCAGCAGGGATTCCACACCCAAGTTTTGGGTAGTTGACCTCCATAAGGTTTTCGCATAGTTGAAAGTGAAGCCATAAAATCAAATGTGAAATGCGAATTATGAGGCACATCTCTGATCACTCCAGTTACTTTCAAATCAAGCATCTTCTCAATGCGGACCGTTTTCCCCATAGGGTTTTCATCCTTAAAATAGCGTTGGGCTGTTGATTCAGTGATCACCACTGAATTGATTTCGCTGAGTGCTGTATAGGGATTACCCATGATAAACTCATGATCAAAAATTTGAAAGAAAGTGGAGTCGGCAAAAAAGAAATGGCGTTCATTATAACTCACCAAATCATTGTCAATCAAAGTTCGTGGTGCCTGACGGTTAAATACCCGGGTTACATTTTGTATGATGTCAGGATAGTCATTCTTCAGTGTCCAGGCCACCGGAAACGGGCTGCTGGCAGAATTCTCTCCTACCCCTTCAAAATCGTACACATTAACAAGTCGATAGGTATTTTTAGCATGTTCGTGGTAACGATCATAACTCAATTCATCAATTATATATAACCATATGAGTATAAAACTGGCAATACCAATAGCCAATCCCAGTATGTTTATCAGTGCATACAGCTTATGCTTGATCAGATTACGAAATGCTATTTTAAGGTAGTTTATCCACATATTAGTTTCTGACTATTCTATTCAAGTGCATTTTTCTTCCTGAACATCAATGGTATTTCATGATCCGAAGGAGCCCCTATTTCAACAAGCTCCCAATCTTTATCATAATCCATAATCTTATGTTTCAACACCGTAACCCTGTCCTGCTTATCGTTCCCTTCCCAATTGATCAATTCAACACGGTATTTCAGGGTCTTTTTTCGACCATTGATTCTGACATCGATTTCAACATTTTGCTCAATATCGATCTCAGGTATTAGTATAACAATCTCTCTCATAACAGTAATTTTTATTCATATTTAATAGCATTCAAGGGGTCGGAAGTGGCAGCCCTGTATGCTTTATAACTAACTGTGATTAGTGCCATCATCAATGCCAGTATTCCGGCGGATATAAATACCCAATATGGCATGGCAATGCGATAAAAGAAATTCGACAACCAACGATCAAGGAAATAAAAAGCCAGTGGCCATGCAATGATATTGGCCAGCAACACCCAGTACGAAAATTGACGCGTAAGCATAAAAACAATGCTGCTGACTGGTGCACCATGTACTTTCCGAATGCCTATTTCCTTTGACTTTTGTTGTGCAACAAAGGCAGCTAGTCCAAACAAACCCAGGCAGCCCACAAAAATGGCCAGAAAGGTGAATGAAAGCAATATGTTTTTCATCCTCGTTTCATCAATATATAGACTTTCATACCTGTCTTTTAGCATAAAATACATGTATTGGTCATTTGGAAACTGCTTTTTCCATATTTCTTCCATTTTCGTAATAAAACCTTGCAGGTCACTTGTCTCGAATCTAATAGTGATATATTCCATCCAATCTTCATTCAACATAAAAGTGATGGGTTCAATTTCCTTATCCAGGGGTTTGAAGTGGAAGTTTTTCAATACACCGATAATCTCCCCCTTTTCAAAATACCCATCCCGGTTGAAAGATCCGTACTTCTTACCAATTGCATCTTCAGGATTTGTGATGCCTATTTTTTTGAGCACCTGCTCATTTACAATATATTTAAACGCAGTATCGGTACCATATTCCCTTTCAAACGGCCTGCCAGCAATAAATTCCATTCCATAGGTGTCGAAAAAATCATACCCCACACCAATTACAATAGAAGAAAATACATCCTCCATTTCTTCTGATTTAAAACCACTATCAGAAAAATTGAGTGCCGCCGGTATGGAACCCGAACTAGTCACTTTTTTGACTTCAGGATAATGCAGAATGGCATTTTTATAGGTTTCCAGGTTATTTCGAACTTCGCTGCTTTCGGTGGATATGACCAGCAAGTTTTCTGGGTCGTAACCCAGTGGTTTATTATTAAAATAATTGATCTGCAGGTAAGCTGTTATTGTTCCAATAATTAGTAAAATGGATATACTAAATTGAAAAACAACCAATACCTGCCTGACAGAAAATTTGGATCCGCGAGCCTCTTCGTTTTTATGAAGAACAACCATTGGATTAAATTTTGAAAGGTAAAATGCTGGGTAAAGGCCTGCCAGAACACCACATCCAACTACTATGCTTATCAGAAACAGAAAATACTTCGGTTCGATAAATAAACTAAGTGCTAGTGCCTTGTCAGTATAATTATTAAATATCGGCAAAACCAATTCAATGATCAATAAAGCGAGCATGAGTGAAATGAAAGCAATAATTATTGATTCGCTTATAAATTGCGCGATTAATTCGGCCCTGCTGGCACCTGATGTTTTTCTGATACCAACTTCTCTGGCACGTTTACTTCCCAACGCTGTCGACAAATTCATAAAGTTAAAACATGCCATTAAAAGGATCAACACAGAAACGATACTGAAGATATAAACGGAGGTAACATTTCCCTGTGGCTCAATTTCCCACATTAATTTGGCATTCAGGTGGATGTCCTCGATCGGTCGCAGTGTTAAGATAAAAATATCATGTATGTTATCCAGGGTTGCTCCTTCACCAAGGAATGCCATATAAGCCGGGGCAATAAACTCTTCAACAATATCGCGCAATTTGGGATTCAGGTCTTCAGGATTGGTTTCCGGATGTAATAAAATATAAGTATATAAATAATTAGAAACCCAGGTGTCCAATCTTTCAGGCATTAATTCTTCCAATGTTTCAAATGAAGCCACCACATCAAAGTGAAAGTGGCTTTGGCTTGGTATTTCTTCAATAATTCCGGTGACTCTGAATTTCTTTCTTTCGTCATTCCATTCAATTTCCAGCATTTTATCAATTGGATATTCTTCACCAAAATAGGCCATCGCCGCTTTCTTTGTCAACACCACGGTATAAGGTTCAACAAGAGCTGTTTGCGGATCTCCCTTCAAAAATGTGAACGAAAAAACGTTAAAAAATCCTTTATCACAAAACATCACCCGTTCTTCCTGGTTGGCATTTAAATGATTCCATAAGGATAACTCGATAGGATATACACGCGAATAATCAATGATTTCAGGGATTCTATCTTTTAAGGTCTCGGCATAAATACCACCCGTTACCGGAACATCCAATATTTGTCCATCCCAATTTATGTGACGTCCAACCCTAAAAATCTGATCTGATTTTTCGTGGTATTTATCATAACTAATTTCATCAAAAACCCACATTGCAATCAATAAAGACGCCGACAGTCCGATTGCCAAACCCAGTATATTTATCAGCGAAAATGATCTATATCTTGTTAGGTTCCGAAAAGCGATTTTTATATAATTCCAAATCATAATTTGATGTTGTTTATTCGTATCGTAGTGTATCAACGGGGTTTGATGTGGCCGCTTTTAATGCATGATAAATGATGGTTATAACGGCTACAACAAGTGCAATAAGTATGGCCTCTGCAAAATATATCCAGGTAATTGAAATATGATAAGCAAAGCTATCAAGCGCCTCATTCATCAGGTACCATGCAATAGGAGTAGCAATAATGCCAGCAATGATAATGAGCATGATAAAATTGTTCAGGATCAATTTGATGATCTGTACAACAGAACCTCCAAATACTTTCCTGATACCTATTTCCCGGCTCTTTCTTTCAACAATTAAAGCGGTTAATCCATATAAGCCCAAGCACGAAATGACAAGTGATAAAAGGGTAAAAAAGGTGAATATCTTAAAAGTACTTTCTTCATTTTTGTAATCTTTCTGCACCCTGTCAATAGCCATCTGGTAATTAAAAGGTATGCCTGGAAAGTGGCTGCTCCATATTTCTTCGAGGTAAGCAATGGTTTCTTTCTTGTTAGCGTTGTTGATCTTAACTGCCAGGTTGTATGACCTATCAGGATTGATCAAATAGATCGCGGGTTCAATTTTAGAATGAATGGAATAATAATGGTAATCTTCAATCACACCTATCACTTTCCTTTTTGTGATTGTATCCATAAATGGCCTGAATTGTTTACCTACCGGATCTTCCCACCCGAGGTATTCAACTGCTGCTCTATTAATGATCATCGAAACACTATCGTCAAAAGCAAATTTCCTGTCAAAATTCCGTCCCGCAATAATTGGAATTTCCATCATGTCAAAAAAGTTATAATCCACAAAACCATACCTGACCGTTATACTTGTTTCGGCGCTATCATCTACCGTGATGGCTCCCTGCGATCCTGCCACACCATTTACATCACTAACAAATGCTACGTCTTTGACATTGGGGTTCAGAAGGAATTCATTTTTTAAAAATGCTACATTTTCTTCTGTATTCTTTTCGTACAAATTAACCGATAAAACATCGGTATAATTTATGCCCTTGTCTTTATTCAGTGCATATTTAAACTGATCATAGGTAACTGCAATACTGAAAATCATCCCGATGGATATGACAAATTGGAATACAACCAGTCCTTTCGTTAACCAACCGGAATAACTACCTTCGGATTCGATGCCACTTTTAAGCACTTTTATAGGATTATAGCGGCTTAGATAAAATGCCGGATAGATACCGGCCACCAAGCTTACCAGTATAAGAATTACTAATAAACCTATGTTGAATATCCAATTATTATAGAAATCCAATGTAAAGGCAGCACCAAGGATTTCATTAAAATAAGGAAGCATATAATAAACCAGCAACAGTGCCAGCAGGATAGAAATTAAGGTAATGATAAATGACTCGCCAAGAAACTGGTTCATCAGGTTGAAACGATCGGCACCCATCACTTTTCGCATACCTACTTCCCTCGATCTTTTTACCGATTGGGCAATTGACAGGTTGATAAAATTAATACATGCCAGCAGTATTATCAACGCGGCAATTATAGAAAACATATACACCATGGTTAGATTGCCCTGATTATAATTCATTACCTGAAACTTGAGGTGACCCGATTGGAGATGAATATCCTGCACGGATTGTAAATACAATTTCCATTGCCAGTCTGAGTCTTCTGAATCACTATGTGCGGTAATGAATTCAGGGAATTTATCTTTTAATACTTCGGCGTCTGTTCCTTCTTTTAATTGCACATAGGTATCTATTGAATTGTTGTTCCATCCTTTTAACCATGTAAAATTGGTTTCCATGTATCCAAAAGGCACAAGCACTTCCATCCTGAAACTGGCTTGTTCAGGCTGATTCTCCATCACTCCTGTAACATGAAACGGTTTGCTGTTAACCTGGACAATCTTTCCCATGGCCTCTTCCACTGAGCCAAACATTTTCAAAGCAACCTTTTTTGAAACAACAAAGGAGTTTATTTCACTAAGGGCGGTAGCTGTATCACCGACAATTAATGTAATACCAAATAGCTCGAATACCTCGGGGTCAGCAAAAACAACGAAATCCTGGTTAAAAAACTGCTCATTATACTCGATCGGACGCGGACCCCAATACAGGGTTCGTACCGACTTTTCAATTTCCGGAAAATCGGTTACCAGTGCTTCTGCTAACGGTCCCATAGTGACCGCAACATGTTGTTCACCCACACCTGGTGCTTGCTGGATCTCAACACATCTGTAGAGGCGCTCTGCTTCAGGTATATGCTTGTTAAAACCCAGCTCGTACTGAATATGCAAAAATATCAGTAAAAAAGCGGCAATCCCAATGGATAATCCCACGACATTTATTATCGTATAGGATTTTTGAATGAGGAGATTCCGAATGCCAAGTTTTATATAATTGAAGATCATGACCCAGAATTTTTAATCAGGCACTCACTTTATGAAATTTCTCTGCAAGAAGCTGTCCATCGAAAAGTGTAACAACTCTTTGAGCATATTCAGCATCACTTTGCGAGTGGGTCACCATGATGATGGTGGCCCCCATTTTATTTAAGTCAGCCAATATATTCATCACCTCGTCACCATGGGCTGAGTCAAGATTGCCCGTAGGCTCATCAGCCAAAATAAACTGGGGCTTCGAAACAATGGCCCTTGCCACTGCCACCCGTTGCTGTTGACCGCCTGATAACTGGTTCGGATAGTGCTTTAACCTATGCGAGATTTGCATTTGCTCCAGGGCGATCTCTACCCGGTGTTTTCGTTCTTTAGTGCTCATTCCCAGATATATCAGTGGCATTTCTACATTTTCAAAAACGGTAAGCTGGTCAATCAGGTTGAAATTTTGAAAAATAAACCCAATGTTTTTCTTGCGGATTTTGGCACGCTGTTTTTCGCTGTAACCTGCTACGTTTTCACCCAGAAAATAAAAATCCCCTGCTGTGGGTGTATCCAGCAGTCCGAGAATATTAAGCAAGGTTGATTTTCCACATCCTGAAGGGCCCATTACAGCTACAAATTCTCCCCTATCAATTTCGAGATTAATTTTATTCAATGCGGTTGTTTCTATTTCATCCGTTTTGAATATTTTAGACAATTCACTGGTTTTTATCATGGTATTGTATATTTTGATTGACTTTTTAAAGAAAATTTGATTGATCTATTTAAAAATTATTTTATCCTTATCGCCGAATGAGTCGTAGGATGAAACTATTACTTTTTCACCGGGCTCAAGTCCTTCCGTTACTTCATAAAAGTTGGTGTTTTGCCGATTGATCCTGATAGATCGTTTGTAGGCAAAGTCACCTGACGGATCAAGCACATATATCCAGTTGCCACCGGTCTCCTGGAAGAAACCACCACGCTTTACGATAATGGCATCCGTTTCACCGCTAAATGTCAACCTGATCTGTACGGTTTGCCCCCTTTTAATACCGGCCGGAGCTTCATCATTTTTAAAAAACAGATCCACTTTAAAAGCACCATTGATCACATCGGTATAAATCTTATCAACAAATAGTTTATAGGTGTCACCCGTGTAGTACAACTCAGCCTCCTGTCCATTGAAAACACGTGAAACATATCTTTCATCAATCCTGGCTTCGAACCTGAATCCGCCGGGAACATCAATTTGCCCCAGGTGCTCACCTGCCGATTTGGTTTGTCCGATCTCGAGGTTAAATGATGATAATTTACCGGCTGCAGGTGCTTTCACATAGGCGTTTTCCATATTTTTCCGAAGAAGTTTCATGTTTTCCTGCATGCGGCTTAAAGAAGTTTGAATATCAATTTTTTGGGATTCACGTGAAATGGAATCCAGGCGTTGCAACTCGACAGAAATATTCAGTTGTTTGAGGGTGTATTTATAATCCCTTTCAGCATCCTCAAATTCCTTGTCAGAGATCACGCCACTCTCGTACAATTGAACCTTACGTTTAAAATCGCGTTCTGTCAGGTCAATTTCATACTGCAGTTGGACTATTTCTTTTTGGCGCACATATTTATTCTGCTCCAGCGAAAGTTTGGTGTTTTGCAGGTTATTGATCTCGGCCAGCATCCGTGTTTCCTGCTCCATATAATTAAGTTCCATCGCAGTATTCAAGAGTTTTAACAAAGTATCACCTTTTTTGACAATGTCTCCATCTTCGGTATAAATAGCCTCAACTACCCCGCCCTGAATGGCATCAATATAAAAGGTGTTTTTTGGGAATACGACCCCATCGATCGGAATGAATTCCTGGAATTTGTCTTCTTTCACTTCAACAATCGTTAGCTGGTTTTTATTTATATACAGCTTCGAAGATTTGTCGCGGAGAAAAATCAAATAAATAAGGAAGAATCCGAATACAGCAATTAATGTAATAGTAATGATCCTTTTTGTGGTCCATTTCTTCTTTTCAATAACTCGATCCATGTAATAGTTTTTTGGTTGATTTCAGTTTACTAAATTTATGCCATTGATTATTAAGCGCTGTTATTCTTATTGTTATGTTCGTTTTTAAAATCTGTCCTGGGCATACACTGTTCATTTTCGAACGTATATTTGTACAATATGGCACAGCGGTAAATTGACTTATTAAAAAGTTAATAAACCTTGTGGTTAATTGATTTTAGCAAAAATTATAATTTTAGGGTGCATTACTCTTAACATTTGTGATAAAATAAGACTTGAATGAATAGCTACGATGTAATTGTTATTGGCGCAGGCCCGGCTGGTTTAAGATGTACTGAAGTTTTAAGTAATTCATCATTAAATATTTTACTGCTTGAAAAAGGAGATACGTTTGGCGATAAAGTTTGTGCGGGTGGCCTGACACGGAAAGATTTGCGTGTAATCGACATTCCTGATCATATCATAGAACATAAAGTTACCAAAACCGCTGTTATCTCTGAAAAAAGAAATAGCATGACCAATGCACCGGAAGCTTTTGTCTTTACACTAAAACGCAAAGAACTTGGAAAATGGCAAAGAGGGCAATTAAAAACTGAAAATGTAGAGGTTAAAACGAATGCCCGGGTTACGGATATCCAACCGGACCACGTTGTAATAAATGGAAATGAGAAAATCAATTATAAATATCTTGTAGGTGCTGATGGTTATGCTTCTATCGTAAGGAAATATTTAAAATTACCTCAGGAAAAACAACTGATCGGCATCCAGTACACCGTACCTGCACCCAATTTAGATCCGCGGCTTGAAATCCATTTATATTCAAAATACTTTAAATCGTGGTATGCATGGGTTTTTCCGCATGAAAACAGTTTTGTGGTGGGTTGCGTGTGTGATCCGAAAATGATGTCGGCCAAAAAATTAAAAGACAATTTCCATGTATGGCTCAAAGAAAAAAGTATTTCTATTAAAGATGCTGTTTATCATTCGGCTCCTATTAGTTATGATTACCGGGGCTATAAGTTTGGAAATATTTTCCTGATAGGTGAAGCCGGTGGATTTGCCTCAGGGCTCACCGGTGAAGGCATCTACCAGGCATTGGTTTCTGGTGAAGTGACTGCCAAGACCATTCTTGACAAAGATTATATTTCCGAGGAGATAAACTCAGTGATCCGCTACAATGCCATTCAATTGAAAATCATGAAGTTTTTATACCGATCAGGCATTTTACGGAAATACATTTATGAGCTTATTGTCATATTACTCAACAACCATTGGGTAAAGAACAAGATTCATTCTTCATTTTCATAGGAAACAAAAGGGCATAAAAAAAGCCGGAAGAGTCCAGCCAACTGAAGATTCCTTTTAGAAAGTCTTCACCGCGACAATGTGCTTTTACTTGGCCACCACCGCTCTATTTCCGCAAAGATGCTTTTTATCTTTGTTTTCTGATGCAAAAGTACATGATCCGGGGCACACATACGTTAAGGAATTGTTAAGTTTTAAATCTTCAGTGCAGTTCGTAATAAAAGATACCCTTTACACAATGATTTTCTTTATAGTTTCGTTTATTCGAAACATCATACTGTCTCATTTTCAGGAGATGCGTATCTTGAAAACAACCTAATAGAATAATTATTGCATTTAAAAAGTACATATTGAAACTATTATTTATAACTCTAAGTGTTGTCATCTATTCATTGTTAAGCTGTCAAAAAGAAGTAGACGATAATGAATTATTAATTGGTAGCTGGATTGAATCTTCCAACAAATCAGATACTTTAATTTTTAGCAAACATTATAACCAAGCCTATTTTAATTTGAACAGGGGTAAAGAAATTCGAAATGGTTATTTATTACCAAAATATAATTCAGGTTTGTACCAATATAAATTATCAGAAGACAGTATTGCATTAAGATGGATACTATCAAGTAATGGCTATCCTCATAATCATTATTTCCATTACGATTTAGATAAAAACCAGCTTATTATCGGAAATTTCTTTGAAGACAGTTTGTCTTCAGACTTGAAATTAGTTTTTACTAAAATGCGATGAAAAAGCTATTAAAAAGATCATTAATAGGAGTTGGAATTGTACTAACAATCCTGTTTGCACTTTTCACCTTTCATTTCTGGATTGGACAAAGTGTAAAATCAAATATTGAATTAGCACAGGAAAAATACGGAGGTACTCCAGAAGATGCCCTGATTGCTTTGCTTCAGGATGAAAAACATTCGGCAAGCGACCGCTCCCATATCGCCATCTGGACATTGGCCCAGATTGAATCGGAAAAAGCATTGCCAATACTTTACCAGTATTATAAAAATGACCCTGACGGAAATACCTGCTATGGTAAACATCATACCGAGCTGTGCCAGTATGAGATTTATAAAGCAATTAAATCTATTGAAAAAGGAAAAACCTTTTCCTATTCAAATTTAATATAATCTACAATCCCTTCGCCCATTCCGCTTCCACATCATCAATGGTTTTTGGCTTGGGTTTACCCAACAATTCATATCCGGTTTCTGTGATCAGGAAATCTTCCTCGTTTCTCAGCCCTCCAAAATTTCTGTATTCTTCTATCTTATTAAAATTTAAATAATCGGCATTGTGGTTGGTTGATTTCCACTGGTCGATCAGTTCAGGAATGAAATAAATACCGGGTTCAATGGTCAGGACAAATCCTGGTTCCAGCTTTCTTCCAAGTCGCAATGATTTCAATCCAAATTGTGTACTTTTTGGCTCCCCACCATATCCCACATATACCTCACCCAGATTTTCCATATCATGAATGTCTAACCCCATCATATGTCCTAAGCCACATGGGAAAAATAGCGCATGGGCCCCTTTAACTAGAGCATCTTCGGTATTGCCCTTCATCAGCCCCAGATCCTTTAAGCCGTTCACGATCACCCTTGCCGATTCAAAATACACATCTTTGAAGGGAATACCGGGTTTCAGCATATCAATAGAGCGATTATGGCTAGCGAGGCAAATGTTATAAATATCACGTTGCCGTTCCGTGAACTTGCCACTGACAGGAACGGTACTCGAAAGGTCTCCTCCATAACCCATGATTGTTTCTGCTCCTGCATCCAGCAGGAACATATCTCCCTCTTTTAATGTATTCCCATGGTAATGATTGTGCAATGTCTGGCCGTTAATTGTTGCGATGATCGGAAAGGATATCCGTCCGCCGGTTGCTTCTGCTACTTCATTTACCGCTGCTGCGATTTGAGCTTCAGTTACCCCGGGCTTGGCCATTCGCATGGCAAGGGTATGCATATCCACAGTAACATCAACAGCTTTCCGTATCTCTTCCACCTCCTCAGATGTTTTATAGTTTCGTTGGTTAACCACAGCAATGATCAATTCAACCGATGATGCGTCCTGTTGTTCTGCCGGTAGAAGACCCAACCATTCAAACAATTTGATCTTGTTTTCTGATCTGTATTGAGGTAAAAAATGAATGGTTCTGCCCGTATTTGCAGCCTTACCAAGCAGAGCCACCAAGGAACTGACTGACGCAGTTCTTTTAACTCCCACCTGGGTTGCTTGCTCAGCAAGGGCAGGTTGTGGCCCCATCCAAACGAAATCTTCAACGGTCAGGTCATTACCATAAATCCAGTCTTCTCCGCTTTCGCAATCAAGCATTCCTGCCAGGTTGGGTTTGTCTAACCCAAAGAAATACAGAAAGGTACTGTCCTGTCTGAACCGGAAAGGATTATCCGTATAATTCATCGGACTTTCGTCATTTCCCAGCAAGAGAATGATTCCCGATCCAACTGTTTTTCTTAATTTTTCTCGTCGTTGTATATACGTATCTTTTGCGAACATAATTCTCGTTTATATATGATTATACCTTTTATTATTTAATTTTTATCAGGTGGCATATTAGTCATCAAATACCTGGTTAAAAGTTCATATATATGAAGCGTTGTCCCCTCTCCTTCCCTGATACTGTGAGAACGATTCGGATAAGCCATCATGGTAAAATATTTGTTGTATTTGATGAGTTCATTGATCAACTTTTCCGTTCCCTGGTAATGCACATTATCGTCTCCGGTTCCATGTACGATTAATAAATTGCCTTCCAGGTTTTTCGCATGATTGATGGGAGAACCATTCTTAAAACCTTCCGGGTTTTCTTCCACAGTCCGCATGTATCTTTCCTGGTACACAGCATCATACAATTGCTGGTCGGGAACCGGCGCCACGGACATGCCTGTATGATAAATTTCAGGGTAACGGAACATGGCCTGCAGGGTGCTGGAACCTCCTCCACTCCATCCCCAGATGGCCATACGGTCTTTGTCCACAAAATCCCAACCACCGATTATTTCAGCAGCTTTTGCCTGGTCGGCAGAGGAAAGAATACCGATTTGCATATACACACTCTTGCGCCATTTGTTGCCTTTCGGAGCAGGTGTGCCCCTGTTGTCGACACAGGCAACGATATAGCCCTTTTGCGACATCATCACATGCCATAAACGTGGTGGTATATCAAGCACGCGCTGGCTGGCCGGTTCACCGTACACATGGAATAAAACCGGGTATTCTTGTTCAGGGTCAAAACCTGGTGGTTTGATCATCCAGCCATCCAGTTCAACACCATCGCCAATATCAACTTTGAAAAACTCCACCGGATTGGCATTCAATTGACTCAATTTTTCTTTGAGTTCCTTATTTTCTACCAGCATTCTTACTGATGTATGTTTTGGTAAACTTACCAGGTCAATCGTCACAGGGGTACTGGCATTCATAAATGTATGAATGGCCCATTTCGAATCAGGCGACACTTGGTAACTATGGTATCCGGGTGCATCCATTGGTGTTAACCTTTCTGCCACTTTTTTCCCGTCCAGTGGTGCACGAAACAGGTAGCGTTGTGCTGCATTATCAGGTGAAGCAATAAAATACACATAACCGTTTTTCACATCGATATTCTGTATGGAGATCACATCAAAATCACCTTTAGTAACCGGCTGAACCGACTTGCCATCACGGCTGATCACATAAATATGACGCCATCCTGTTTGCTCACTTACCCATGTAAACGATTGACCATCATCCAGCCAAACCAAGTCATCAATTACATCTAACCATGCGTCATCTTTTTCAGTATAGATATTTGTTGCTTCGCCCGTTTTGGCATTACCCAGTATCAACTGAATGGTATTCTGATGGCGGTTCAGGTACTGAAAAATGATTTCATCAGAATTGGCAGCCCATTCCATCCGGGCAATGTAATTATTCTGCGGATCGCCATCCAGTTGCATCCAAACCGTGTTACCTCCTCCTTCAGCGGGGATCACACCTACCCTGCATGCAGACAAGGTTTGGCCTACTTTCGGATACTGAACAGGAATGATATATGAATAAATAGAATCCGTGTTGTTGATCATATAAAAGTCCTTCACTTCCGAAGCATCCAGTTGCCAGTAGGCGATCGATTTGCTATCGGGACTCCATCGGAAACCATCCCTCAATCCAAATTCTTCTTCGTATACCCAGTCGAATGTACCGTTAATTAAGTCTTCCGTGCCATCAAATGTCAATTGTTTTACTTGAGACGTTGCCAGATCTTCAACATAAATATTATGTTTCACTACATAACCCACCTGCTTTCCATCCGGGGAAAATTTGGCAAACATCAGGGTTGAAGGATCAGCGAATATGCCCAGTTGGGATAATTGACCAGACTTCAAATCCATCACCCAATAATCACCTCGCGTATGATAACGCCACACCCTTTGTGTATTTGTAAAGATCAGCAGTTTGCTACCATCGGGCGACCAATGATAATCTGAAATCTGTAACGGACTTTCTTTTCCTTTGGGTATCAGTTGATCAGATGTAACAAGAATGGTCCTTTCGCCAGATTCGGGATCATATTTTACAATCTCTCTTCCGCCAATCTCACTTTCCGAAGATTCAAGGGTTGTATATCCAGAGCCATCTTCCAGCCACCTGGCCGGGCCAAAGCGTTCAGATACAAACTCATTATCAGTAAAAAGACGGTCCAGTGTGAGCATGCCCGGATCATCCTGGGCTTTGACATTCAATCCGTAAAATAATAATGCTACTATATTTGCCAGAATCAATTGTGGCAATCTATTTTTTGAAATAATGACTGAAAACATAAGGATTTTGAATTAAGAATTAATGGGTTGTAAAGTTCGGAAAAATTTAGAGATCAATATTAGTTATTAATTTCCTGCAGCCCATTCATTAAATTTATAATTTTAAAACCTTTAAAACCCAAGCTATAGTCATTTGAGACCATCACGTATTTTATACCAACTATTATGAAGAGAACTATTCCGGTATTTTTCATGTTTGTCTTACTGGTATCATGCCATAATATTAACATTAAAGAATCGAAAGACAATCAAGATCAATCAGGTATTGATAAACTGAGCCAGGAAATCATAAATGAAACAAAGCGAAGCTGGAATGCTTACAAACAATACGCGTGGGGTCATGATGCGTTGGCACCACTATTAAAATCCTACAGTGATTGGTACGAGGAACCCCTCTATATTTCGCCTATTGACGCTTACAGCACGCTTTTCCTGATGGAATTAAAAGAAGAAGCGAAGGAAATTGAAAATTATGTGGTGGATTCATTGGACTTCAATAAGAATGTGGATGCTAAAATATTTGAAGTCAACATCAGGATTTTAGGCGGATTGCTGGCGATGTATGAACTTTCTGAGAACCCGCTCGTTTTGGAGAAAGCCCGCGATTTTGCTGACAGGATGCTGCCGGCCTTCGATACAAAAACAGGTATTCCAAAGTACTGGGTAAATCTTCATACGGGTGTAGCCAGGGGTGATACGGTAAACGTGGCTGAAGCGGCCACCTACACTATGGAAATGGGCATACTGAGCTATTATACAAAAGACCCTAAGTATTACCAGGCAGGAAAAAAAGCCACCCTGGCCATTTATGATAGGCGATCTCCCATCGGGCTTATCGGTGATATAATTGATGTGGAAACCGGCGAATGGATTTCCTCTCAAAGTCATATCTGTGCCGGTGTAGACTCGTATTACGAGTACCTGTACAAAAGTTATTTACTTTTCGGTGATGAGGAGTTGAAAAAGATATGGGAGGAGAGCATAGCCCATATCCATACCTATATGGCAGAGGAATATGACGGGAAGCTTTGGTATGGCCGGGTGGATAAGAATACCGGAAAACAAGTAAGTTCCGTAATCACTTTATACGACGCTTTCTTTCCGGCCATCCTTGCCTTATCCGGTGATACAACCCGGGCAATAAAACTACAGGATACATGGAATTGGCTTTGGGATAAGTATGGCCTTGAACCCATGGTATATGATTACAAGAAAGGTACACCTAATTACCCGGCTTATGATCTGAACCCTGAAATTATTGAATCGGCCTATTATTTATACCACATAACCGGAGACATTACCTTTTATACCATGAACCAGAATTTCTGGCGTGATATTAAAAAGTATTGTAAAACGGATGTCGCTTATACTTCGATTAAGGATGTGCAAACCATGGAGCAGAAAGACTATATGCCCACTTTTTTCTTTGCTGAAACTTTGAAATATTTCTATCTCACCTTTTCGTACCATAAAAATACATTCAATTTTGATGAATACATTTTTAATACGGAAGCTCATCCGTTCAGACGAAGCAATTTTGATCCTATAGAAGCTAAGATTCGCTTAGGGTTCAACTAAAAACTATAAATCACTGATAGTGTGACTCTTGCGAATGATTTCATAAGCGTTCGCCTGATTAAAAATACTCCTATTTTCAGCATATGTTGAATTTTTAAACAGTGTTTAATAATTCAACAGTTTATCTATCTGTCTGATTATCTTACTCTTATGTCATTATAAAAATTCAGGTGTTTAATTATTAAACACTTATTTAATTTTTTCATTGCACTTCTTGATTTTTATCTGCCTGTTTATAAGTTACTTACGACCTATTTTTCTGGTTTGGTATCAATATTGAAACAGGGTTTTCAGTTCCTTTAAAATAATGATCTCACTAACAATTAAAAAATCAATACGATGAAAAAGTTTCTCTTCTTATTTGCAGTTCTTTCTAGCTTCTATTCGATGGCTGCACCAAACGCCACACCGGATAAAGAAAAAACTTCCACGGCTGAAACAACCCAAATTCTTTGTTCGCCCGATTTATTTCCTGTAGTCCAACAATGGAGCGCTGAATTCACTAAACAGCATCCCAACTTTAAAAGCATTAATGTGCTAAATTCGGCTGAAATGATTGACATAGCAACAGATGAAGCAGATTTGCGCTTTATTTCCAACCATGCCTTTGAACCATCCAATGCCAACACTTCATGGAAGATTATTATTGGACGGGATATATTGATTCCGGTCATCAACTCACACAACCCTTTAATCGATCAAATGAATAAGAAAGGTGTTAAGATTTCAGATTTAGCTGCGATGCTCAACAATCAGGATGCACCAACCTGGTCATCCTTTGATGATGGTGAAAACATTCACCTGAATTATTACCTGATAAATAATGAATCTAGTATTTCATCCATAAGCAAATTTATGGATACCCCTTTGCGCATCTCTTATGCTAACAACGTTAATAATACTAAGGAATTGGTGGCTGCTATACAGCAAGATGTATATGGCATTGGTTTTTGTAAATTGAATGATATTGTGAATCCAGCCGATCAAAACTGGCTTGAGAATATTTGCATCCTGCCTATTGATAAAAATGGCAATGACAAATTGGATTATTTCGAGAATATTTATCAAAGTCCGGGCGATTTTACCAGGGCTGTCTGGATAGGCAAATATCCTAAGTCTATGGTAAACAACTTTTACGTACTGTCAAATGATACGCCTAAAGATGAAACTGAAGTCGCTTTCTTAAACTGGATCACAGATGATGGACAAAGCCTACTGGCCGATAATGGATTCACCGGGCTGGTATCGAGCGAAATTCTGGCAAATGTGCAAAGGCTCAATAGTGAAAATTTTTACGCAGAAACCGCCCCAACAGAAAACTACGCGTTTTTGAAAATTATAATGGCTTTAATCATTATTGCCGGATTGGTAGCACTTGGAATTTCATTGATTAGCACGAGAAAAAGCAGAAAGGAACACGCTACTTCATTGACGAATGATCTGGGGAACTTGCCTAACACCATTACAGAGACTACAGTGAACCTTCCTAATGGCTTATATTTTGATAAAACCCACACCTGGGTGTTTATGGAAAAAGATGGTACTGTAAAGGTAGGCATCGACGATTTCCTGCAACGGATTACCGGCATTTATACCCGCGTAAAAATGAAAACTCCCGGAGATCGCCTGCAAAAAAATGAACCACTTATCTCTCTTATCCAAAATGGCAAACAACTCAATGTGTATGCTCCCATATCGGGAAAGATCATAGATATAAACGAAAAACTGGTTGACAAACCCTCAACTATCAACACTTCACCTTATGCAGATGGATGGATTTATACGATTGAACCTTCCAATTATCTGCGTGAGATCCAGTTCCTTCGTATGGCCGATAAATACAAAGAATGGCTGAAGAATGAAATTATCAGACTCAAAGATTTCCTTGCTGCATCAGTCAATCTAAAATCACTAAATATGGCTCAAATATCCTACCAGGATGGTGGTGAAATCATCCAGGATGTACTTCATGAATGCGGACCCGAAGTTTGGGAAGATTTTCAGAAGAAATACATCGACACAAGTATCATTAATTAAAAAGAATTTCCATTCATTAAATTTCAAGAAACATGAAAATAGAACGACGAAATTTTTTAAGGATATTGGGCGTAACCGGTGTTTCACTGGCCATGAACAAACCCTTAAACGCGACACCCGAAACAAAAGAAGATGTGGAGTTCTACGGTATTCTGTATGATGCCACACGTTGTGTGGGATGCCAGAGTTGCGAGTATGCCTGCGCTGAAGCAAACGGATTACCGGAACCAACAGGCATGCCCGAAGTCGGCATCATCAGGAAAACCGATGAAACACGACGAACAATCGTAAACGCCTACGACACCTCCAAAGGCGAGGTATATGTAAAACGCCAGTGTATGCATTGCAATCAGCCTGCATGCGATGCAGCCTGTTTAACCCGTGCGATGCACAAAACCGAGGAAGGGCCTGTGATCTGGCGTGGCGACAAGTGCATGGGCTGTCGTTATTGTATGGTTTCATGCCCGTTTGATGTACCCAAGTTTGAATACCACAGTGCCAATCCGAAAATTACCAAATGCGATATGTGTCATGACCGGCTGCTTGAAGGTCAGAAGCCTGCCTGCGTTGAAAATTGTCCGGCAGAGGCTCTTATGTTCGGAAAACGCAGGGATTTAATTGCTGAAGCCAGGAAAAGAATTGTAGAAAATCCTGATCAGTATGTGGATCATATTTATGGTGAAACGGAAGCCGGAGGTACTTCTTTTCTATACCTGTCGCCGGTACCATTCGAAGAGCTTGGATTTAATACCCGGTTGCAAAAATCATCCTATCCGGCCTTGTCCAAAGGATTCCTGTATAGTGTACCTACCATATTTGTGCTGTGGCCCACCATTTTACTTGGCATCCATGAAGCAACAAAAAATAACCAACCTAAAAACCCTGAAGAAAATGAATCATACAAGTGAAATAGCGGTTGAAAAAAACCGAACCGGAAATAGTACCTGGCAGTTTTTAAAGCAGGAACTGAAACCCAAAGGAAAGATCTTTACCCCTTTTAATATTATTTCTGTACCTATTATTCTATTGGGTATTGTACTGATCGTCATCAGGTTTATATACGGAATTGGTTCCATTACCAACCTTACCCAGGAAGTACCGTGGGGTTTATGGATCGGATTTGATGTAGTTACCGGCGTTGCTTTTGCCGGTGGCGCTTATGTCATCACCTTTATGGTGTACATCCTGAATATGCATAAATACCATTCCATTGTGAGGGTAACGGTGTTAAACGGCTTTTTGGCTTATGTTTTTTATGCCGGGGCCTTGCTTCTCGATCTGGGACGGCCGTGGAATGTGATTAATCCCATTATTGGCAACAGCTTTGGTACAAGTTCGGTTTTATTCTTGGTTGCCTGGCATTTCTTACTTTATATGGTAGCCCAGCTTATTGAATTTTCGCCAGCTATTGCCGAGTGGATAGGTGCTAAACGAGCCCATAAAATACTTTCAGGCATGACACTTGCAGCCGTCATTTTCGGTATTACGCTTTCCACCTTACATCAATCGGGATTGGGTGCTTTATACCTGATGGCAAAGGACAAGATTCACCCACTGTGGTATTCCGAATTCATCCCGGTTATGTTTTTTGTGTCAAGCATCTTTGCCGGTCTTTCCATGGTAATTTTTGAGGGGTCCATCAGTCACAAAGTATTTTTTAACAAGATTAGTGACAAAAACAAAAAAGCCCACAACAGTATTTTACACGGATTATCAAAAATCTGTGCCGGTGCCATGTTTGCCTACTTTTTCCTACAAATACTTGTTTTCGTGCATGGAAAACACTGGACACTGCTAAACACTGGCATGGGATACTGGTATCTTACCGAGATGATCGGATTTGTAGCGTTACCAATGGTCCTGTTCTTTTACAGTTACCGAAGGAATAATATCCTGCTAATCAAGATAGCTTCCATTATCACGATAGTTGGCATCATTATCAACCGGCTGAATGTAACGGTTATCGGTTTTAGATGGGATGCGGCCACACACTACTTCCCTTCGTGGATGGAAATTGTTGTTACACTCTGTGTGTTATTCATCGAAATATGGGTGTTCAGGTGGGTTATCAACCGCATGCCAGTGCTCAACGATCCGCCTTCGTGGGTTACAAAAAATAAATAAGTCAATATTATAAATTAACAACTACTAAAAATATGAATCATGGACGGTTTTACTTACTACAACATTTTTGATACAAAGGGTATTGAATACCTTTTCATTATTGCTTTTCTTATCCTGTTGATTCCCTTCTGGATCATTATCAATCGGGAAACAGACGTTGCAAAACGCATACAGCAGACCATCGGTGTGCTGACAGCCAATATTTTACGAATTCCGCGCGGGTTGTTTTACAACAAAAACCATACATGGCTCTTTCTTGAAAAAACAGGAAATGCCAAACTTGGTTTGGATGATTTTATGACCCGAATTGTCGGTCATGTGGATGTGAATTCGCTTAAGGCTGAAGGAGAAATCCTGAAGAAAGGTGAATTGCTGGCCGAAATTAACCAGGACGGGAAAAAGCTGCTTGTTTTTTCACCTATATCAGGTGAAATTGTACATGTAAATACGGCTTTACAGGAAGACCCTGATCTGCTAAACGAAGACCCATATGAAAAAGGCTGGATGTATGCCGTGGAGCCTTCAAACTGGAAAAAGGAAACCCAGTCATTTTACATGGCAGATGAAGCAGCAAGCTGGATCAAATCGGAAGTGGAAAGGCTGAAAGACTTCCTGGCAGTTTCAGTAGCCAAACATTCATCAGAGCCTGCAATGGTCACCTTGCAGGAAGGTGGAGAAATCCGTCAGCACATCCTATCGGAACTGGACGGAGAAATATGGCATGATTTCCAGGAATCATTTCTGGACAACACGCTTTAATATTATCAAAACCCTTGCAAGGCAGGGATATTATTGTTAAATTGCAATCACATTCTATTGGCCGGATTTTAACCATCCGGCCAATAACTA
>SWBW01000038.1_pt1 | contig 23352 bp, 20 predicted proteins | sample 4693041 | NCBI WGS metagenome assembly SWBW01 (sample SAMN10267271, study PRJNA491770) | bioreactor metagenome | isolation source: DHS bioreactor inoculated with marine methane seep sediment | place: Japan: Omine Ridge, Nankai Trough | collected 2006-05-06 | reverse complement strand
GACCGGTGGAGATGGTGCCGAAGAGGTCGAGGCTGTGGAAGAGATTGAAGAGCCGATTGCGGTACCGCTGGTTGGTGGTGGAGTTACTCCAGAAACCGAAGCGAAGCCTGTTCCTGAAACTCCGGTAACCACAGAGACCGAATAACCTTCGGTTGACAGATTTAACCCACTCGCTTAATAAGGCGGGGTAGCGGGGAGTTTCCCCGTTCCCGCCTTTTTTATTTTATACTCACTCCGAGGGCAAAAGAAGCGTTTGGATAATCAACCTTCGCCGTCCCTGCCTTTTTAAGAGAAACATAGCCGCGTGGCATAACCGACTGTTTATCAACGTGTTATTGCTCAGTCGCAGTCCGCGACCAGATGGCTGTCCCGAAGACAAAACAGAAGACACTGGAGGATTCGATGAACCGTCTTACCACAATTCTGATAGCCCTGCTTCTGCTGGCTGGCGTGGCTTATGCCGAAACCACCCTCGGCGACAATATTGAAACCTGGCTGACCGAAGAGGACTTCGAGGTCATTACCTACGAGGACTCCCCGGACACCTGGTACATCAGCCTTGAGGGCAACAACATCGGTGCCGTCCCCTGCATCATCTACCTCAGCGAGGGCTTTATTTGTTTCCGCTCTGAACTGGTTACCATTCCCGCGCATAACCACGGCGATCTGAATGAGTTAACCCGGGAACTCCTCGATATCGGTCTGCGGAACTACCTGGTCAAGGCGGTCCTCAACGATGCCCAGGGCATCGAGATTGAAGCCGAGTTTCCGGCGGGCGATCTCTCCCGCCAGGACTTTGTGGACGCTGTCTGGCTCGTCCTGAACACGGCGGATGCCGAGTACGCTGAAATCATCAAGTATGTTTATAACTAGGTCAGCGATGCTGCTGCGGGAAGGGATCGAATCATGAAACAAACTACCGTTCTGCTGCTTTGCGTCTTTGTTCTGTCCTCGTGGGCGAACATGGCTCTCCTGAGAGAGATCGAGGTGGCGGTCAGCCTCGACAATGACCTCTACGCGGCGAAGTTTGAGTTCCTCACCGGAGAGGCGTATCTTAGTGAAGTGGAGATAAATCACTGGGTGAACGATGAGCCGACTCAGGGCTATTTTATTCCCCTTGCTCTGGCTCCGGTAGCCTCGCATACCCAGTTTATCATTGAATTGCCGAAGCTATCTCTGACTCCGGGCGAGGAGTACCAGTTTCACCTCTACTTCGAGCCGTCGGGAACGGAATGGGTCGAAAAACTGGGCTACGCCGTCTTCCTTGAGGTTGGAGAAGAGACACAGAGAGAGTACCCGACCACGCCCTACTACTCCACCGTTGTTGGCGACGCGATAGTCGATGGCGGTACGCTGATAGTTGATTGCCGGGAGTTCTTCGCGATTCGAGAAGGCACTGAGACCCTGCGGGTTTTCAACCTCAACCTCGCCGTGGCGGTGCTACCTGCCGAGTCAGGCTTTGAAGAGTTGGTGAAGACCCACTATGGCGACGGAATCACCCACAACGACGGTTATTTCATCGACCTGCCAGCCGTAGAGCCGATCAGGTAGCTTCAGTTAAGATACTATGGATTCACCGGATAAAAGGAGCATCATGCGCTCAACCCTCGTTATCGCCATTCTTTTACTTATTGTCTCGATGAGTCTTGCCGCTCCCGCCCTCTACCTGATTCCAGAAGAACCAGTCGCCGCTATTCAGGCGGTTCCGCTGGTCGATGGAGAGTGGCTGGTCGTGGGCGAGGCTGCCGCAGATGGCGAACTGGTCGAGCCACTCCGCGAGGGCTATTACTATCTCTTCTACGGGCTGGAGGCTCCCGCCGGAGTCGAGGTCGTGGAGGAGTTTACCGAGGCTTATCTCCTTTTTTCCGAAGCCCCACTCCCCGGCTTTGTTGGTGGTGAGTTGGTGCTGCTCCATCCCAACCCCATCCAGTGGCGACCCAGCCCGCCTGCTCAGGCGGAACCTCCAGCTCCCTTTGGTGGTGGAGAGGTGGATGTTGCCCTCCTCGACCGAATCGCCGAGCCGATTTACCTTCACGATATCGAAGAGCTGGTCGCAATTCCCACCCGCTACTCCTACACGACGGGTTGCGGTGTGGCAGCCGTACAGATAAGCGATAAACTCTCCGCCTGGGGTTACGAGCCGTACTACCACGAGTATGAGTTTGGCGCGCAGGGCAATGTGGCTGTCTGGGATATTGATGCCTTCGATACCCAAACCGCCTACGCCGTTACCCGGAGCGTTGCCATCAAGACCACCGACGGGGGAGCGAGATGGAACACTCTTGACGACACGATGGGCTTCTACATGCGTACCTGCCATCTGGACTCTGACGGCACTCTCTACATTGCCGCTTTCGACAATCTGATGATTTCCCGCGACGGCGGAGAGAACTTTACTACCATCAGAGATTGCTGGCCGAGCTTTGCCATTGACCTGCGATTTGACGACGCGGGTAATGGCTGGGCTTGCGGCAGCGAGTTTGTCTCCTGGACTAACGACGGCGGAGAGAACTGGACGATGGGAGTCGGCGACTTCGACAGAACCTTTTATGGAATGTCTGTCTGGGGTGATACCCTGCTGGCAGTTGGCGACAGCGGCGCGATTCGGCGCAGCACCGACGGTGGCGTGAACTGGACGAACATCGACTCCGGCACCACCGAGCGGCTCTACTCGGTCAGCTTTGGCGACGCTAATAACGTCTGGGCGGTTGGTACCGGCGGAACGATTCGCTACTCCGACGATGCCGGACTGACCTGGAGCGAGCAGACCTCGGCTTTCCAGTTGGAGTTGTTCCGGGTGGAGTTCCTCGACAATCAGGTTGGTTACGCTGCCTGCTACAACCAGACTGTCTTAAAGACCACCGATGGTGGCGCGAACTGGACGATTGTTTGTTCCGACGACGGCAGCCTCATCCGCCTTCACGCTCTTGAGGTGATCGACGCGGAGAGCTTCTGGATTGGCGGCGGCGACCCGCCCCTCGTCTATTACTCCACGGACAGCGGAGCGACCCTGATCGGCGGCGAGATTGACCTTGCCGAAGACCTCGCCTGGCGCAACGTCATTTGCGAGCTTCACGCCGAGGACGATACCAAGCCGGCTCTGCTGCTGACTGGTCACTACGATTCAATCTCCGACGATCCCTTCAATCTGGCTCCGGGAGCCAATGACAATGGTTCCGGTGTTACGGCAATGCTGGCGGTGGCGCGGGCGTTCTACGACCAAACCTTCGCAACTCCGGTGCGACTGGTCTTCTTCTCTGGCGAGGAGCAGGGACTTATCGGCTCGTCATACTACGTTGCCGAGATGATTGCCCAGGGGGAGGTCGGCGGGGTGATTAACCTCGACATGTACGCCTATCGCGATGACGACGAGCTGGACTTGCAGGCGTACACCGAGGATGGCTCCCTCTGGCTGTCCGGGGTTTACAAGGAATCCGTGGAGGGATACTCCGCCGCCACTGTGGTTGAGACCAACGACCCCCACTTCCGTCGCTCTGACCATGCCAGTTTCTGGAGCGTGGGCATTCCGGCGATTCAGATTGGCGAGTATCCGGGAACCGAGTGGTATCCTTATTATCACACCACCCAGGACACCATTCAGTACGTCTGCATGGAGCAGGCACTTGCCGGGGCGACCGGAGCCGCTGCGGCGGTGATGACCCTCGTTCCCCGTGTTGAGGGAGCCAGCGACACTGCGGACATCTACACCTATCCCAACCCTTTCCGTCCCTATCGGGGCGACGACACGATCATCTTCCGCAATGTCCCCGCCGGGGCAACCCTGAGCATCTTCGACCTGACCGGCGCGCTGGTTTACGAAACAACGGTAACGGGAGAGCCGTTCACCTGGAGCGGAGTCAATCAGGCTGGAGCGGAACTCGCCAGCGGCGTTTACCTCTATCACGTCAAAACACCTGATACCACCCAGACGGGCAAGCTGGCGATTGTAAGATAGAGGTCTTCATAACGAGCTGATCTTCCACATGTGCATAGCTCCCAAGCCAGCACTGGGCAATAGCGTTGTAGGTAACCCATGAAAACAATCGTTGGCTTGCTCCGTCTGATGCGCCCCAAACAGTGGCTGAAGAATACCTTTCTCTTTGCCGGGGTTATCTTCAGCAAGCTCTTTACCGTTCCCGCCGCGCTACTGAACTCCCTGCTGGCGTTTGGGATATTCTGCCTGCTCTCCGGGGCGGTCTATGCCCTCAACGACGCGGTGGATGCCGAGCGAGACCGCGCCCATCCAGAGAAGAAAAATCGTCCGGTGGCAGCCGGCGTAATCTCCCGACCCCTCGCCTTCGGTTGGTCGTTTATTCTGGCTGTTGGCGGACTCACCGCCGCCTGGTTTATCAACCAGAGTTTCTTCATCGTCGGCGCGGCATATCTGGCACTGAATCTGCTCTATAGTTTCTGGGGCAAGCGGGTGGTAATTCTCGATGTTTTCCTGATTGCCTTTGGCTTTGTCCTGCGGGCTGTCGGCGGAGTAGAGGCGCTGGTCGAGCTGTCTCCGGGACTGACCTTCTCCACCTGGTTCCTCGGTGTTACCCTTTTCCTGGCTCTCTTTTTGGGGCTGGAGAAACGCCGCGCCGAGCTTAAGAGTCTTGCCGCCGGAGCGGCGACCCACCGCGAGACCCTCTCCCAGTACACCGTTCACCTCCTCGACCAGATGAGTGCCATCGTAACCTCCGCCACCGTAGTCTCTTACAGTCTGTACACGATGTGGCCCAGTACCGTCGAGAACTTCGGCACCGAGGCGTTAATCTACACCGTGCCTTTCGTTCTCTTTGGTATCTTCCGCTACCTCTACATCGTGGAGAAACATAACCTCGGCGGCAATCCCTCGTCAATTCTTGCCAAAGATGTCTATCTGCTGGTGGATGTGCTGCTCTGGGTTGTGGCGGTGGTGTTGATTATCCTCTTCAAGCCTTAGTCAAAGATTTCCCGGCGATAACTGGGAATATCTCCGAAGCGGTGCTATACTGCCTTAAGTTTTCCCCGTGCCAGAGACCACCCAACCTTACCTACCACAAACGTAAAAGGAGAAACCTATGCGCCGTCTGACCCTGATTATCCTCGCCATTCTGGTGAGTGTTGCTGTTGCCGAAACCTCTATTCCCGATCCCGACCTTGACCCCCAGGTCTTTGTTGACACCACGGTTCCCGGTTTGACCAAACAGGTCGAGAAGCTCCGTGATGCCGTCTTTGGTGTCCAGGACAAGCTCGTCGGGATTGCCAATGCCCAGGGCATCTCCGTGCCGATACCTCAGATAAACATGATCGGGAGCGATCTGATTTTGCTGCCGATTACCGAAGGGCCGCGTCTGGTCAAAGAGTTCACCGAAGTGGTTACCGATGCCAACCTGAAGCTCCTCGAAGCCCAGGTGGATGTCGTTATCTGGTCGGTTAACACGACGTTCCAGCTCCACAACACCCTGGTCAGCCACCTGCGCGATGCCAACGACATGCTCGCCGACATCAACAACCAGTTGCTCAAGTCCGCGACCGCTCCTCTTCGCGCTTTGCAGAATCAGATGGAAGACTCCATCGAGACGCTTCAGGACTTCATCGAAGATGTCAGCGGTGCTGGCGCGGTTGCCGATGCAGTGGATGACCTCTTCGACAGCTTCGGCTGGTAGATAAGTAAACTGTGATTGATTGTGCAGTAGGGGCGCGGCGTGCCGCGCCCTTTGTCGAATTCGCAATTGCAGGGCAGGCATGGGGCTTACTTTCTGTGAATCGTTAAGTATTTAGCTACCCTCTCCCCTCTGGGGAGAGGGGCTGGGGGTGAGGGGTAAATCCACAAAGGGCGAAGACAAGCTTCGCCCCTGCCAGCGTACTTTGAACAAACACAAGGTATTAAACGTAGGGGTCGACCGACCGGTCGGCCCGCAAGATTATATGGGGGTGAGGGGTAAATCCACAAAAAGGGCGAAGACAAGCTTCGCCCCTACGGTTCAACATGGATAATTACTTAACCCCTCTGTCTCGTCTTCCCCACTCCCAGAAAAATCAACAGTCCGGCGAGGATCAGCACTCCCATCGTCAGCAGAGCCAGGCGATAGTTCCACGGCTCGATGCTGGAGAAGATCAGCGTGATCGCCCCCCAGAGCAGCGGACCAATCACCGCCGCCGCCTTACCCGCCAGAGCCAGAATGCCAAAGAACTCCCCGGCGGTTTCCGCCGGCACCAGAGTCAGCAGCATCGGGCGGATGGTCGTCCAGACTCCGGCAAGGAAGAAGCCGATAAAGACCGCCACGCCGTAGAAGACCTCAATCGAGTTAGAGAGCGCGCCCACGGTCAGGGTTACCAGCCAGCCAATCAGGATGACCACCAGGGAACGCTTCGCGCCGAACCGGTCGGTAATAAAGCCCCAGGTCAGCCCACCGATAATCGAGGCCGCCGTGCCAGCGAGAAAGATTGGTATCTTGTTGAGGTCGGGGACGTTCAGCACCTTCTGGATGTAAACCGCCATCCAGGCGATAACGGTGTGGATCGCTTCCAGAAACAGAAACGCCGCCAGCAGATAGCGACGCAGACCGGGGTAATTCCCGGTCTCTTTTAGTACATGGAGGTAACGCTTCCAAACGCCCTCGCGGGGGCGCGGCTTGGGTTTGCTTTTATCCTTAATAAAGAAAAGGCAGGGAATCGAAAGCAGCCCAAAGAAAATCGCCGTGGGGATAAACGCCGCAGTTCGTCCGGCGTAGCCAGCGATCACCGTCCCCTGAGTAAAGGGGAAAATAGCCACGAAGGCGATGATCGAGCCGAGGTAGCCCATCGCCACGCCCAGCCCGGAGACCTTCCCTCGGGTTCGCTCCGTACTGACCTGGGGCAGCAGGGAGTTGTAAAAAACCTGCGCCGCCTGAAACCCGTAATTCGCCGGAATAAAGAGCAGCAGCACCACAATCCCCGACCAGACCGGAGGCAGCCCCAGCAGGGTCGCCACGCCCATCAGCCCCGTCGAGACCACGGAGAGCATGGTCAGCCGTCGCAGTGGGGAGAGGTGGTCGCCCCGTTCGTCGGAGCGTTGACCCAGGTAGGGCGTTGTCAGCCCGACCAGCAGCATGGAAAGGGACAGGGCAACCGCGTACGCCATATCCGGCAGGCCGAGGTCGTCGATAATCCACTGAGGCAGGAACAGCGTGATCACCGCCATCGAGAAGATCGTGTTGGCGAGATCGTAGCTGCCCCAGAAGATGGTCTTCAGGCTGAACCAGCGTGGTTTATCGGGCAATCGAGGCTCCCGCGAGGACGGTTATTGCTCAATCGTAGGGACACGGCGTGCCGTGTCCCTTGAATAAATCTCTAAACTGATACAAAGCGCAGTGCGTAGGGGCGAACCTTGTGTTCGCCCTCAGAGAGGATTGTCACTATGGAATGGCAACGCCTCTCGTGGCAGATGAGCCGCGCTCATCTTGCGGCGGGGATTAAAATCCCCGCCCTACATTTTGGTTTCGACACATATGCACCCCTAACGCCGCCAGCTTGAAGCTGGACACAGATTCGCGGTCGTAAAAATCGCTGGATAATCGTTATCTCCGCGTGCTATGCAGATAGTATCCTAATGCCGCTACGGTCTTGCCGTCGCAGATTCGTCCATCGGCGATCATTGCCGGAAGCTCGACGATTGGCGTGGGAGCCAGCTCGATCAGCTCGTCCTCGTCGGGCTGGGCATCCTTCAGGGTCAGCTCTTTTGTCAGGTAGAGGTGAATCAGCTCCGTCGAGAACCCGGGAGCGGAGTAGTAACCGCAGAGCCGCTTCCAGCTCGCCGCTTCATAGCCAGTTTCCTCAAGCAGTTCCCGCTTCATGGCGGGCAGAGGTTCCTCGCCGGGGTCAATCTTCCCCGCCGGAATCTCCAGAAGTACCTGCTCCACCGCCTTGCGGTACTGGCGAATCAGCAGGACGGTTTCGCTGTCCGGCAGGGCCACCACGCCGACGGCATCGGCAACGGTTATCAGCTCGCGAGTTGACTCCACCCCGTTGCTCAGGCGAACTTCTTCGAGGTGCAGGTCGAGGATTTTTCCCGAATAGAGCAGCTTCCGGCTCAGGGTTTTTTCATTCATCAGGCGGATTCTCCCTTTCCCTCATCCACGTCCAGGGCGGTAATCAGCAGCTCCTTGCCCTGAAGAATCTCATAGCTCATGCCGCCGCAGCCCGGGCAGAGAGCGATAACTTCCTCGATGGCGAACTCTGTGGCGCAGTTCCGGCAGCGTCCCCGTCCTCGGCGGTAGTCAATCTCCAGCACCGAGTCAGCCAGGGGTGAGTCCCGGACAATCGCCTCGTAGCAGAAGCGCAGGGTCTCTGGGACGTAGCCAGTCATCTCGCCAACCAGCAGGCTGACCCGATTCAGCTTCGTGCCGACGGGGAGCTTCGCCAGTTCTTCGTTGACGGCGCGAACAATCTCCTGGGTAATCGCCAGTTCGTGCATCGGTTAACCCTTGTTAATTTGGTAGCTGCCTGTTCATCAACGTCTCTGAGACAAGGGGCTTTAGCCCCTTGTGAACTTGTAGCGTATTTAGATTCCAGCAAGGGGTTGAAACCCCTTGTCTTAACGTCAATATCTTCGCTACGTAACCTTTAGGCTGGCAAGCACATCCACGGCGTGGTCGATGTCCTTATCGTCCACGTCCTTGTGGGTTACAAAGCGGATTTCATAATCGTTGAGGGCGAAGAGGCGCACTCCCTGAGCCTCGGCTTTGTCCATTATCTGCTGCGCCTGCCTGCTCGGTACCTGGGCGATGACAATGTTGGTGTGAACCTGTTCCGGGTCAAGCTCCGCCCAGGGCAGGTTGACCAGAGTCTCTGCCAGTCGTTTGGCGTGGGCGTGGTCCTTCGCCAGTCGAGAGAAGTTATGTCCGATGGCGTAGAGTCCGGCTCCCGCCAGCACTCCCGCCTGGCGCATTGAGCCGCCGAAGATTTTTCGCAGCCGCTTCGCCTCGCCGATGAAGTCCGCCGGTCCAGCCAGCAGGGAACCGACCGGGCAGCCCAGTCCTTTGGATAGGCAGCACATCACCGAGTCGGCTACGCTGGCAAGCTCCGCCATGCTCAGCCCCAGGGCGATGGAGGCGTTCCAGAGCCGCGCGCCATCCATGTGAATGTGCATCCCGTTCTCGTGGGCGAAGGCGGAGGCTTCCTCCAGCAGGCACTGGGGAGAAATCAACCCGCCCCGATAGTTGTGGGTGTTCTCGAAGGTCAGCAGCGAGCTGCGCGAGGAGTGGAAACCGCCGGATTTGTAGCGTCGTTTGACCTCCGCCGGGTCTGGCGCGCCAGTGGAGGAATCCACCTCGACCAGCTCTACCCCCGCCAGAAAAGACGCACTGCCGCATTCATAGCGGAAGATATGGCACTCCGAGGGAATAATGACCTCGTCGCCCCGGCGAGTCCAGGCGGTGAGGGCAAGGGAGTTGCCCATCGAGCCGGAAGGAACGAAAAGCGCGGCCTCCATCCCCACCAGCTCGGCAAAGCGTTCCTGAAGCTCGTTAATACTGGGGTCGTCGCCGTGGATGTCGTCGCCCACGGGAGCGGAGACCATCGCCGCGTACATCGGGGCATCGGGACGGGTTACTGTGTCCGAGCGCAGGTCAGCTATTCTCTTCGCCATCGGGATTCTCCTTCAAAAGTTTGAAAAAACACCTGATATAAAAGATAAAGGAAACAAACACCAGCCCCGCCGAGAGCCAGACCAGCCCATGCTCCAGCCAGACCAGCCCGGTGCGCAGGGTATAGACGATCAGCGTCGCGCCGATGACAAAGGCGGTTACTTTGCCAATGTAGTTGCTCATCGGGGTAACGTCGCGCTTGCTGCGCAGGTAGAGACCGCCGACGAGAATCAGCAGATCCCGCCCCAGAATGACCACGGTGAGCCAGAGGGGAAAGTCCCGATAGATGATCAGTATGACCGCCGCTCCGGCAATACAGAGCTTGTCCGCCAGGGGGTCAATCACCTTGCCGAAGTCGGTGATCGCGTTCCACCGCCTCGCCAGCAGACCGTCCAGCCCGTCAATGAACATCCCCAGGACGATAACTCCCGCCGCCGTTAGGGGAGCCCAGGAGTCGGGCAGGGTGATGAAGTACAGCCCCACGGGGAGCAGCAGCAGCCGGGTTATCGAAAGCAGGTTCGGCAGGTGCCGCTTGATTCCGGTGGCTGGGGGACGATCTTGCTTCGCCTGAGGGCTGTCGAGAAGGTTTGTCATAAATTACCGTGTCGCGGGGTTGGAGTTTGCTTCAGATGTTGAACTCATTGGTGGCGGGCAAACGTAAGAAACCTCATGATAGCTTATCGTCGTTTTCAGTTTGGCGGGCCGACCTAAAGGTCGGCCCCTACATCACCGTCTCAGTTTTTGTGCGAATAACCGAAGGCGGGAGGATTCAATACGCTTCGGCGGTGACAGATTGCTCAGGATTCCTGATTATCAGCGGGACTATCCAAAGAATCCGAACTCATTGGTGGCGGCTCCGCCTCAATTCCCGGTCCGGCAATCTGCTTGGTAGCCAGCACGGTGAGGCCAAGCTCTTCCTTCAGCCGCCGGACGGTCTCGACGTGAAGCCGCTCGATGGCGAAGTGAAAGTCCGGCTTTCTCGCTTTCAGTGCCGAGGCGATCAGCGTAGCCTCGAACCAGATCAGCCCCAGTCCGGCAGCGACGAAGCACAGCACCGCCCAGAAAGTTCCGTACTGCCAGGGAGCCAGCATGTAGAGGGCGAGCCAGACCGGAATGATGTAGATGAAGACGCGACCAATCGCCGTCCAGAGGATCCGCCCCCAGCCCGCGTCGGCTCCGGTAAAGCTCGCCATGCCGGTTTGCAGTTGGAGGTTGCGCCGCTCCGTGGTCAGCTCCAGCTTTAGCCAGGCGTAGAGAGCGTACCAGCGTGGACGCAGCATCACCTTGAGGTCGGGAAACTCCTGATAGCTCTTCGCTCCCCGGAGGGTGAAGAGGCGATACTTCCGCCGGAACTTTTGCAGGGGCGATTCCTTAGAGTCCAGCCAGGCACGCTCTGCCTCCAAAGTGGAGAAGTACCGCTCCTGCTCCAGCGGCTCTTTAGACTCAAAGGTGGTCTGGTAAACAATGTCTTTCAATGGTGAATCCTTGGTATCTGTTTCCGGTAAGCTCTATAAAAACATAGAGATAAGTACGAGATGCGCCCGTCAGAGACAAGGGGTTTTAACCCCTTGCTGAGTTTGTAACGTATCTCAATTCCGCAAGGGGCTGAAGCCCCTTGTCTTGGCGAAATAGTATTTGTTTCAAAGCCACCGCACTCTTTAATCGTTCTCTGCCCAACTGCTATAATGGACTGGCGTTTTAACTCAGGGGAAACTTATGCCACCGAATCGCTGTCTTCACGCCGCGATGGGCTTGCTTGCCCGTCGCGAACATGCCACCGCCGAGCTGCGGCTCAAGCTCTCCCGCCGCTTTGAACCCGAAGAGATCGAAAGCGTTCTCGTCGAGCTGACCGAGGGGCGTTACCTCGACGACCGCCGCTTCGCGCGGGAGTACCTGCGGCAGCTCTTAAACAAGCAGCCCCAGGGCGAACATCTGCTGCGGGTGAAGCTGTTGAAGCGGGGGCTGGACTCCGCTCTGATTGAGGAGTCCCTGAGCGAGCTGGAGCTGGACGAGGTGGCTCTGGCGCGGGAGTCGGCGCGACTGAAGCTGGCTTCCCTCGTGGGTCTGTCCAGAGAGAAAGCCCTGCGGCGGCTCCTGGGGCATCTGCAACGGCAGGGGTTTCCCGCAGAAATCGCCCAGAGCGTTACTCTGGCAACGCTGGAGGATTGGAGAGAGACCCCGACAGACGACTAGCCGCTCTTGCTGTTTGCTAACGGCGGGGTGTTTCTGTAATGACTGCTGTTCTGTCTGCCCCTACGTAAAACCTTGCGGATGTTCAGAATGCGTTTGTAGGGGCGGACCTATGTGTCCGCCCTGCAACGCAGTTGTTTTGGATTCCAGGACACGGCATGCCGTGTCCCTACGGACTGCTATTGTACAATTACCTCAGAATCATAAAGATACCAGCCGAGGTTGGTCTCCACAACCTCAAACCGCCACTGCTCGTTTTCCTCACCAAAGATAACCTCCAGCCAGACCTCCTCGGCTCCGATTAAGCCCTCCACCGCTTCCCAGTCCCAATCCCAGTTCGCCGACAGCGGCTCGCTGCTGGAGTCCCAGGAATCCGGCGGACGGGACTCCATCAGTTCGGGCAGCTTCTCTCGCAGCGGGACGGAATCGGTATAGCCCGGTGGCAGGAACAGGGCGGCGATTGCCGGCTCCTCGCCAATCCGCCAGGAGAGCGCGAACGCCTTAACCGCCAGAGAGCTATCCGGTGAAGGCACTCCTATCGGCTCGCTGACATCGGGGGTGTTCTCCGCCGTGGCAGCGGGATCCTGAACGTACTCCGCCACCTCCGGTTCGTCGGAACTACAGGCGGTAAGCAGCATAGCAATCAACACAAATCCAGTAAAAACTCTCATTCGCTTACCTTTGAAGAGTCAGAGGGGTGGTTCACTCCCGCTTGGTGGGTAGTTGGCTGGGTTCGCCAGATCAGCACCGCCCAGACCAGCCCGCCGATTGCCTGTAATTGCGGAGCCTTCAGCCCCAGCATAATTGCCGGGTCGTCGCCGCGCAGGAAGCCCAGCACCAGCCAAATCAAAGCCAGCAGACCGACCACGATGGCGGAGAGCCGTCGCGGGTCGGCTCTTTTTCCAAAGAGCCAGCCGCCGATTCCAAGCAGCAGCAGGGCGATGGCGAAGTAACCCTGAACCGGATGGATGGTAAAGCCCGCCGTTATGGTGGGGTCAAGCCCCGCTGTGCCGAAGGCAATGAGCTTGGGTATCAGAGAGAACTGCTCGCCGCTCAACGCCCAGGGGAGGTCGCTCGGCGTTCCCCACGCCGTGCCGCTGACCAGCGCGCCCAGCCAGACGGCGGCCATCAGGAAGGGCAGACTCCGCAGAGCCGCCGCCACCAAAGACCAGGGAGCGTCGCCCCGTTTGCGTGCCGCCAGGTAAATCGCGCCCAGCCCCATCGCCAGTCCCGGCCAGAAGACCGCGCCGAGGTAGTTCCAGTGGCGGATAATCTCGCCATTGCCCAGGTAGCTGCCGAGGAAGATCAGGTATTCAAAGAACCGCCCTGCGAGGATTCCGACCAGCAGACCGACGACGGTGTAGCCCGTTGCCCTGCCAAAGGACAGCTTTGAAAAACGGGTAAAGAGCAGCCAGCCGAGAACGGCTCCCAGCAAAATGAAGGGGATAATGGTGTTAATCTCTAAACCGAAGAGGCTAAGAGTTGGAGAGTACATTTAATGAGACCTTCAGGGAATCAGAGTTGCTTGATTTTGACTTTAAGACAAGGGGTTTCAACCCCTTGTGAGAGTTGGGATGCGTTACATATTTGCAAGGGGCTAAAGCCCCTTGTCTGCTATCTGAGGGCGCGTTCAATATCGCCGGCGAGTCGCTTGGCATCTCGACTCAGCCAGTCGGGCAGCAGCGACTCTGCCTCGGTAAAGGCGGTCTGTGCCTCGTCGAAGCGTTTAAGCCGGTAGAACGCCCGTGCCTGAGCGTAGAGGACAACCCCGCGCTGGGTGGTGAACTCCGCGCCCAGAGCGGTAAGAGCCGCAGGAGCGTCTTCGACCACACCCTCCCAGTGGCGTTTGTTGTGCCGAGCCAGCACCAAAGCCGGCCAGGCGTATTCCAGATACTCGCCGTCCTCGATTGCCTGCAGAGCCAGGCGGATTGCCGTGTCGTCGGATTCGTCCTCCACGGCGTAGAGCCAGGCGAGGTGAGCGGTCAGAAGCGGGTCAGCCTCACCACCGACCTTCAGACCGTCTTCGTAAGCGTCAATCGCCTCGTCGTTATCGCTGAGAGCCTCCCACGCCAGCCCCCATTCGCGGTAGCAATCCACGCCGTAGCCGAGGTCAGCCGCTTCCTCGAACTCATCCGTTGCCTCACGATAGTTCTCGGTAGCCACCAGAGCCAAGCCCAGATAGTAGTGGGGAGCGGCGTTGTCCGGCTTGAGTTTCATTGCCGAGGTCAGGTAGTCCTTTGCCTCGGCGGCGTTTCCCGACTCCAGCCGGAGGATACCCAGGTGGAGGTTGGCACCAAAGTGTCGGGGGTCAAAGCTGAGGGCTTCCCCATAAAGTCCTTCAGCGCGACTCGCCTGTCCAGCCGCTTCGTACTCCATGCCCTGAACGTACTTGACCTCCGCCGTGGCGCGGGTAATCAGCGGATAACCCGGCACGAAGCCGCCCGCTTTTTCAATTTCTCGCAGTGCCTGAGAGTATTGGGCGTTCTTCGACAAGACCAGCCCAAGCTCAATCTGGGCGCGCGCCTGACTTTCGCTGGTGTCGCTCATCGTATCGTTAATCATTTCGGTCAGGTTGGCGACCCGGGGCTGAAGGTCGTTGAGACTGGTCTCCAGAACAGGATCCCCGGCCTCCGGCAGCATTTCCCTGGCTTTGTTCAGGGCATCCCCCGCCTGTTCCGCCAGACGAATGGCTTGCTGACCGTTGCTCTGGCTGTTGCGCAGCCGCTGGATTTTTTCCCTGACCCGTTCTACCGCGTCCGCGCCGTCAGAGCCTTCAGCCAGCGGCTCTACCTGGAACAGCTCCTTCATCAAGCCAAAGTAGTTCATCGCCGAGTTGAGATGGCATTCGGCGAGTTTAATCTGCACGGTGCTAATCTGCCAGGCGGAGATTTCCTCCAGCCGATTAAGCTCGGTGGCGTGGGCAAGTGCCGGGTCGTCTTCGTCCTCGGCTGGTTCCACGAAGCTGGGAGGATTCAGCCGCGCGTCGGCGATGGCTTCAGTAACCTGGGTTCCCTTTTGTCGCATTCCGGTCAGGTCGCGCTCGATCAGTTTTAGCGCGTTCAGAGCGGCATCGTATTCCCCGCTGGCTCGAAGCTCTTCGGCCTCCATCAGCGATTGCTCCACCCCGTCCAGCAGGTCGCTGGACTGATAGACCAGGGACTGGGCGCGTTCCAGAGACCCCGCCCAGCTAACGCAAATCATAGAGAGCAAAATAAATAAAGACAGGTAACGCCGCATAGTTCCTCCATAGTTTCTCCAGAATCTGTTTAAGTATAACAGATTTTTAGACGGCAATGCCAAGCGTTCCCTTCGTTTGCGGGGGCGGGTATGTTCAATAGGTATTGGTGTACGCCCTCTGTGAACTCGTCTCTTGCCCCGACCCACGGGACGAAGTTGCTCTTTTTCAAACCAGGGCGAAGACGGGCTTTACCCAGGCGTCAAGACCTCGTGAGTAAGAAAAATTGCCTCAGACTGGAATTGTTAACGGAAGCCAGCTATAATGCCCTAAGTTTTCCGTCGGGAGTGCTGGTTGACAAACCAAACTCGCTGACCAATAATAGCCGCTCGCTTTGAAACCACAAGGAGAAACACATGAAGAAACTTCTGACTATCCTGTTGCTGGTGCTGGTTGTTGCCTCGATAGCTGCCAAGGCACCTCGCTTCAAGCTCGACGATGTTAACGGTAACCAGGTCAGGCTCTCCAGCTACATTGGCGATTACGTCATCCTCCTCGACTTCTGGTCCACCGGTTGCGGTCCCTGTGTGGCGGTTATGCCCCACATGCAGGATATGTACGAAGAGTACAAAGAGGACGGCTTCATCATCTTTGGTATCTCCGAAGACCTGCCCCGCAACACCTCGGCGGTCAAGGCGAAGGCTCGCGAGCTGGGCATTAGTTACCCAATTTTGCTTGACAAGAGTGCCGCTGTCCTCACCGCCTATCATGGTGCTGAGGTCGGTATTCCCTACGTCGTCGTCATTGACCTCGACGGTAACATCTTCGAGACCATCAGCCGGATTCAGCCCGGCGACGAAGACAAAATCGAAGCTGTCGTCCGGGACGCTCTGGGCAAGTAAACTTTGTGAATTAGCGTAGTTAGCCAGCGTAATCTCCTTACCCCGGTCATCGCGACCGGGGCGGGGAGATGTTCTGGTGCTTTGTCATTACACAACCAACAAGCTGTTTTACCATCCATCCTAGAAACTCCCGGAGGTATCCGCGTGCGTTTTTTTATGATTGTTCTGGCACTTTTTGTCTTTGTCCTTCCGGCTCTTGCCCAGGAAGAAGACAGCATTGCTCCTGCGACCGTCGAAGTTGTTGAAGAAGAGGTCGTAGCAGTCGAAGAGGACGAAGGCGACTGGATCGACGTTATCTTCGATGAAGACGAAGGTCTCGATGTCTCCATTCAGGTTACCAACAACGCCGAGTATCGTCTCTACGAAACCTCGATGGACAACTTCGAGAAGATGTACGGAATGCAGACCTTCGAGGACGACCTCTCGGCGCGGATTCAATTCGGCGACCTTGTCCTCGGTGGTACCATTCGCTTTTGGCAGCCCGGCTACGACAACATCCTGACCATGAGCCGCCAGTACAAGAACGAGCTGCACAAGTGGTACTTCGGCTACTCCACCGAGAACGTGGAAGCCTACTACGGCACGATGTACACGACTCTTGGTCGCGGGCTGACCCTGCACCTCTACGACGACCCAATCATGGAGATTGACAACTTCCTCAACGGCTTCTACGGCAGCGTTGACATCGGTTGGCTCAACGTAAAGGCCCTCGTTGGACGGGGTAGCTATGACTACAACGCTGATACGGTTTACGAGGACGATATTCGTGCCGTTGAGGTCTCCGTCAACCCCTACCTTCCCTGGGTCGAAATCGGAGCGGGGCTGGTCAGCCAGGATCAGGTTGTTGGCGAGGACTTCGCTAACTCTACTCTCATTGTGAAGCCCCTGCTGATGCCTTCCGGTCATCTCTCCGTAACGACGGACTATGTTGACCTCTTCGCCGAGTACGCCATCTCCAGAGGCTACGAGTCAAACGGCATGGACTTTGATCGCTACGAAGGCTCCGCGCTCTATGCTTCTCTGGTTGGCTATCTTGACCGCCACTCCCTGCTGCTGGAGTACAAAGACTACGACCACTTCTACAATCACTGGAACGCTCCCCCCGAATGTAGCTTCTCCGGTAAACCCCTTGAGGCCGCTCACTCCGGTGGCGACGAAAAGGGCTACCGGGCAGTGCTGACCGTCTCTCCCATCGTCGGGCTTTCCGTTTCCGGTGGTTACGCCGATGCCTGGAACAGCGAAGAGGATCGCTCCCGCACCGAGTACGGCGGCGAGGTTCGCTGGGATTCCTGGCCTTTCCACGTTACGGCGAAGGGCTACCTGAACGCCGAAAAGTTAGAATACCAGACCGACCCCAACGACCCGGAAAGTTACTTCTGCTACACTGTGGACCAAATCAAGCCAGAGCTGGAAGCCTCCTATACCTTCAAGAGCGGACACTCCCTGACTCTGCACTACCTCCACGAGATCAAAGACACCCGCATTCTCATTGGAACCAGCTACGATGACTCCAACAACCAGGTCAACCCCCAGGCGTACCTGACCTACAACTGGAGCGGACTCTTCAGTGCAACCCTGAGCTTCGAAAAGGCTCTCGAGGACGTTGACCCCACCGAGACCAGGGACTACTGGCTCACCGGACAGGTTACCTGGCACCTGGGAACCAACCACGACCTGACCCTCTTCTACGGTAACGAACGCGGTGGCGAAGTCTGCTCCGGCGGCGTTTGCCGCACCGAGCCTCCCTTCGACGGTCTGAAAATCCTCCTCGAAACCAGCCTCTAGGCAACGCGGTGCGTTGCATCACAAGGCTGGGCTTCGCCCAGAACACCCTTAAAAAGGCTAGAGATTAGCTACCCTCTCCCCTATGGGGAGAGGGGCTGGGGGTGAGGGGCAGTCGTATTTATATGTGGGCGGACACATGGGTCCGCCCCTACAAAGCGATTTTGAACATCCGGTAGGTTTTACACGGGGGCGACGCTCGTTCGGTTCGACAAAATGGCGATGGTTCGCCATTTTTACCATTCAGGGTATGGCGTGCCGCACCTCTGTATCCAATTCACGCGGGAACATTTCACCCCGGACAGCCGTATAATTACCCTGGCTTACTGAGTGAATGTGTGTTACCCTCCCGCTTGGAATGGTTGCGCTGAGGCTTCCAAATCGCTCGCAACGGGCAATCACAATTCCTTCCCTCGCGTTATCAGGGAGATACAAAGATCCAACGATCCAAAGATTCGACGATTCAAAGATTCGACGACACCTCCAACAATCGCGCGACTGGCAAAAGGTTATCGGGGTATTTATCAGCTATATCTTTTCTTTCACCCCGCCTGGACGGTAGCGCAAGAGTTACCGCCCATTGCCAGGAAAAATCAACCGTCCGACAGGGACAAAAACACGCTGGAGTAACGTTGAATCTCACCACCATGCCCCGCCTGATAGTCGGGGATATGACGATGCGGCTGCCCATCATTCAGGGCGGAATGGGAGTTGGGATTTCCCTCTCCGGTCTCGCTGCTGCTGTAGCGAATGAGGGCGGTGTTGGCGTAATCTCCGCCGCGATCATCGGTCAGTCCGCTTCGACGACTATCCACGAAGACGGCCTTCAGGCTCGTAAGCAGGAGCTTGCCGAGGAAATCCGCAAAGCGCGCAAGAATACCAAAGGGGCTATCGGGGTTAACATCCTCGTGGCTCTGACCGACTACCATGAACTGCTCAACGTCTGCGTGGAAGAAGAGGTGGACTTTGTCTTCCTCGGTGCCGGACTGCCGTTGAAGCTGCCCGACTCCTTCTTCGAGCTGAGTAAGCATCACCGCGCGCCAAAGATTGTCCCCATCGTCTCTTCGGCCAGAGCGACCAAGCTGCTCTTCCGTTCCTGGGAGAAGCGGCACGGTCGGCTTCCCGATGCCGTTGTGGTAGAGGGACCGATGGCGGGAGGTCACCTCGGCTTCAAAATCTCAGAGCTTGACGATCCCGAAAATGCCCTGGAGAAGTTGCTTCCCCGGGTCATCGAGGTCGTTCGCGCCGCTGAGGAACGACTGTCGATTAAGATCCCGATTATCGCCGCTGGCGGAATCTACACCGGAGCCGACATCCTGCGGATTCTCGAACTCGGTGCCGACGGCATTCAAATGGCAACGCGCTTTGTTACCACCTTCGAGTGCGACGCTTCAATCGAGTTCAAGAAGACCTACCTCAACGCGAAGAAGGAAGACCTGACCATTATCGACAGCCCCGTTGGGCTGCCCGGTCGGGCGATCAGGAACGACTTCCTCGCCGCCGTGGAGGCTGGTAAAAAAGTTCCGATTAAGTGTCCCTGGCAGTGCCTGGTAACCTGCGACCACACGGTCGCGCCCTACTGCATTGCCGTAGCACTAGAGCAGGCGCGCCACGGTCGGCTGAAGCACGGCTTCGCCTTCGCTGGTTCCAACGCCTGGCGGGCGGATAAACTCGTCTCGGTCAAGGAACTAATCCACAGCCTGATCCGCGAATACGAGCTGGCACGCCTCGGCGAGAAGGTCAGCAACCTCAAGGAAAGCGTAACTGCTCCGCTGCCCACCCTGAACACTAACCAGAGCTAACGGGGCAGGACGGGGCTGCTCAACTGAGCAGTGCTGGTTGTGGGGCGTATAGGTCGTTGTGAAAACGTTTAGTATTCTCAAAAAGGAACCCAACCGGGTTCCTTTTTCTCATTTAACTTTTAACTTTAACAACAAGGGATAATCACTCAAAACTGGACTCGTAGAGCGGCTATCGTGTAAATTGCATCGAATCTGCAATCCGACTGATGAGGCAAAGACACGAAGGTATTCACTGGGAGACAATCGCATCAGCTTGCAATTTATGTTGTTATAGACGCGCCATATCCAATCACTAACCGTAAAAGGCACACACACCATCAAAGCAACCAAGCCTCTCCTTGCTCAAACCGCCTTTTCGTGAGATACTACAGACGAAGGGTGGGTTCGTCATCAACCAGCAACGACGGCTGACCTGCGATTGACGGCGTGAAACAGAAATCTTAATCTGCCCATTGACTTAGTTAAGCACGAGGTGTATTATCTTTAGTGGATGCAGTTGGTGTCTGCAACATCTGAAACTCTGTTTAACAATCTGGAGTTGCGATGAGTAAAGATAAACGAGCCGATGGATTTGACCTCTCCAATCTGGGCGAGGTCATCAGCAAGGGTGTTCAGGCGGGAGTCCGGGGGATGAACGCTGGCTTCCTGGGAATGAGGCAGGGAGACTCCGAAGCCGAGCGCGATACTCAGCGGGAGACTGGGGAGACGGAGGATTTTCAGGAAAGCACCTCGGAATATAGTGATTCTGACGCGTCCAGCGACAGGAAACATTCGTCCAAAGCGTTACGGTGGTTTGGTATCGAGCGGGAGGGCGGAATCCACCTCAACCTCGATCTGGGCAAAATCGTCATCGGCAGCATCAGTCTGGCTCTCGGTATTGCCTCCTTCTTCCTCTATCTGATTCCCTTTGTGCTGGTACTAAGCTGGCCAATCGCGGCGGCAGGCTTCTTCTGCGGGCTGGTTCCAATTTTCAGCTTCGGTCAGGCGGGCTGGTTCCGAGGCTTCACCTTTGGCATCATCGGCGCGGCTCTCTCCGGCGGAACCCTCTTCTTCCACATCTACGACCTCACCACCGCCCAGACCTCCCTGGACTACCTCCTGGGCTTCTGGGGAGTTTAAGACTTCGCGATTGTAGCCTATCCCTCGACAACGGTTGTCTCCGCGCTTTGTCGCTCCCGCTGGTTGCTCCCTGGACTACCTCCTGGGCTTCTGGGGAATAACGAGGGTACGGCATGCCGTACCCCTACAACACCAAGAGGATGTTTAAGATACGCTGGTAGGGGCGCACCTATGTGTGCGCCCTTTTTAATTTCGCCCCCCTCCCTTGATCCCTCCCCACAATGGGGGGAGGGGTGATTTTTTATGCCAGGAAAGATTTGATAATTTGCGGGCCGACCTAAAGGTCGGCCCCTACGTTAACCCCTTGGTGGTGTTTAGAATACGTTTGCAGGGGCGGAACGTTACCTCAATACAAAGGGGCGGGCATGTGTTCGCCCTTTTATGTTGCGGGGTGGTATTAAAAATCAGGACTCGGTATAATCGCCCCGATGAATAAACTAACCCCCAAAGAATGGCTGCTGGTTCTCCTCGGTTTCCTGCTGATTGTGGGAGTCCGCCTGCTGCCCGTGCTTACCTCCCCGGTGGAGGACGAGGCGAGCCAGCTCGCCAGGCAGTGGAGCAAAGCCGGACTCTCCACAGACTGGGAGCGCGCGCGGCGCAACCTCAGCCTGCAACTGAGCTTCGACGGCTTCTCCTGCGACGGACTGGAGGCGGAGCGGCTGTCCATCGCGAATGAGACTCTGCTGCTGCGGGGACTTTCTGCTACTCCGGGGTCGCTTACTCGCCTGGCGGTTCTGGCTGAGTTCACACCAGCACACGGAGTGATCCTCGATGGCGTAATCGCCCTCAACCACGGTCTGGAGTTGGAGGCTGACCTTGTCGGCGAGGCGACTCCCCACGGTCTGGCTCTGCGTGGCAGTGGCTCCCTGCGCCGGGGCGGAGCGGAGCTACCAGTGGTAATCGCCCTCTTAATCTCCCCGGAGCGGGTGCTGCTGAACCTGACCAGCGAGGAGAGCCAGCTTCTTGCCGTATTGCATCCCCGGCTGGAGGTCATCGCCTCGACCATTCAGGCAGAAGATCTGGCGCGGCTCTATCCAGAGCTACCCTTCAAGGCGATCGGCTCAGTTCAGCTCCGTGGGTTCCCCGACGAGAACCGCCTTGTCATCGAATCCGAGAAGCTGGAGCTACGCCGTCGTAACGCCCCGGAAAGCTGGTCATTCGCCCAACTCCACCTGGCTGTAAATGACGACGGGTGGCGGCTGCGGACGGCAACTCTCCAGGCTGCGGGAAGTGGTGAAAAGCTGAACAGTCTGCTCCTCGACACCACGATTGACCTGAAACAACTGGCTGGTTCGCTGCTGCCCCTCGGCTATCAGGGCGCGGGAAGCATTACCGTTCGGCTTTCCCTGAGCGACGGTGAGATTCAGCAGTTCGCCCTTTCCGGGGACTCGCTCCGCCTGAGCGGTGAAGAATTAGCCCTCGATTTCTCCGGCGATTTGTCCTACAAGGACGGGACATTCAGCGGAAAGTTTGAGCTTGACACCTGCTGCGGAGCTTTACGAATCAGCTTCACCGATGGCGTGGCACGGATTGAGGGCGATGGTCTGGAGTTAACCGCCCTCCACGAGAGCCTCACCGAGCTGATCAAGACAGCCGACGATGGGGGTTATCTTCGCCGCCTGCTGGAAGACCAGGATGCCACCATCGCCTTCACCAACGGCCTCCTCGGTGAGTACAGTCTGGGTGACCTGACCGGACGATTGAGTTACGACGACGGAACCCTCGGCGCGGAGCTGAAGCTGACCGCTCCCGGTGGTGGGGCAAGCATCGACTGGAACCTGGCTAAGGGACGACTTCGGCTCTCCGCCCGCTGGTGGAGGCTGCCCCTGGTGCTGCTCAATACCCTGAGTATCGCCGACGGTGTCATCGCGCCAACGGCAGGTGAATGCGACGGCAGTCTCCGCCTGACCCTGCAAGACGGCGAGCCAACCGCCCTCAACCTCTCTCTGGAAGCGGAAGGACTGGCAACGCCGCTACCGACCCAAATAACCACACTCTGGGACTGGGCCGACCTCTCCACGGAAGCACCCCTCCTCACCGATGCCGCCCTCGACTTCACCTGGAAGCTGGGAGGACGAGCCTCCGGGCAGACCACCCTCCGGTTGACCAGCCCCAGCCTCCGTGTTACCCTCGACCAGTCCAGTTGGGTTGCCTGGGGAGGCGAACTCTCCCTCTCCGGCGTGCTGGAGGTCCCCCCCAAAATCGCCCGCAAAGCCGCCGAACGCGGAGTCCTCATCTTCCGCCGAGCCGATGGCTGGGGAGCTATCCCCTTCGCCCTCGGTGGCAGTATCAGCGACCCCCAACCACGCCTCGATACCGAACAGGCAAGAAAACTCGCCGCTGAAGAACCCCCACCCGACTGAGTCGGGTCGCGCTTTCGCGGATAGTAGTTTGGTTTATGTTACGTTTATTCCCGCGTTTGGACGCTCCCGCTGGTCGCTTCTTGAGTTCAATTTTGATGTTGAAGAACCCCCCGACTGAGCAACGCGGTGCGTTGCATCACAGACTCGTGAGAACACGTAACGTATTTCTAATGCTTACTCCCGCGTTTAGACGCTTCCCAATCTCATTTTCTGGTAGCGAACAACGTGAGCGGGATAGCACGAGGTGTTCCGACGCGGAGCGGCGGGTCTGAGTGCAGCATCATGCTGCTTCCCGCGTTTGGATATTTTTGTTAGTTGCTACAAAATGTTTCCCCTCCCCCCATTGGGGGGAGGGATTAAGGGTGGGGGGCTAACACCAGCGATACAGTCTAACGCGATGGTCTCATCGGCAGAAATGCCCGC
>SWBW01007371.1_pt2 | contig 23591 bp, 14 predicted proteins | sample 4693041 | NCBI WGS metagenome assembly SWBW01 (sample SAMN10267271, study PRJNA491770) | bioreactor metagenome | isolation source: DHS bioreactor inoculated with marine methane seep sediment | place: Japan: Omine Ridge, Nankai Trough | collected 2006-05-06 | reverse complement strand
AGCCCTACCTGCGGCAATCATACCAGAGCAAACGGGATGTTACAAGCATCATCGCCGAGGCATTCCCAAAAACTCTGGTACTGGCCACGGCATCCATCATTATCGCCATGATCATAGGTATTTTACTGGGGATATTATCCGCGATTTATAAGGACAGCTTCCTTGACCGGATACTGCTTGTATTGTCATCCCTCGGTATGTCAATTCCTTCTTTTTTCGCAGCCATCATTATCGCCTGGCTGTTTGCATTTGTGTTGGCCGATTTTACCGGGCTGGAAATGTTCGGCAGCTTGTATTCGGTTGATGATTATACAGGGGAGGTGTACCTGAATTTGAAAAACCTCATTTTGCCCGCCATTACACTGGGTATCAGGCCGCTGGCTATCGTTGTCAGCTTAACACGAAGCTCGCTGCTCGATGTGCTGTCGCAGGATTATATCCGAACAGCCTATGCAAAGGGTTTGAACAAGCGGCAGGTAATATTCCAGCACGGATTGAAAAATGCGCTGAACCCTGTTTTAACAGCTATTACCGGATGGTTTGCTTCGCTTATGGCCGGTGCCGTTTTCGTGGAATATGTATTCGACTGGAAAGGTATCGGCATCGTCATCGTAGATGCACTTGAAAAATATGACCTGCCGGTGATTATGGGTTCTGTGCTGTTTATTTCGGTGGTATTGATCATTGTCAATATCCTGGTCGATTTGTTGTACACGCTTCTGGATCCGAGGGTACGTTTGTCGTAAGTATAATGAAAGAAAGTAAGAGTATGCCCGGCTTGAGGGCATAAGCATATGAGGAATAATTTGAATAGAATTGCTCACAAATGCTAAAGAATATATCTATTTTTGAATTAAATCTAAAAATTAAATAAAACACGATGAGAACACAAATTGTTGCGGGTAACTGGAAGATGAATAAAAGTTTCCAGGAAGCAGAAGAGTTGATAGGTGAATTAGCAGAAAAACTGGAACATAAAGATCTAAAGTGCGAATTGGTAGTATGCCCACCGGCCTTATACCTGGAAATGGCATCAGATTATGCCGACGAATCCATCTTTTGCGTGGGAGCGCAAAATGTCAGCGATCACGAGCATGGCGCATTTACAGGTGAGATATCTGCCGAAATGCTGGATTCAGTAGATGTTGATTTTTGTATTGTGGGCCATAGCGAACGCCGGAAGTATTTTGAAGAAGACAACTATCTGTTGGCCAATAAAGTCAACCGTCTGCTGGACCATAATTTGATCCCGATTTATTGCTGTGGAGAATTGCTTGAAGAAAGAGAAAAAAACATTCATTTCGAAATTGTGGAACAGCAAATCAAAGAAGGGCTTTTCCACCTGTCGGAAGATGAATTTTCGAATATCGTGATTGCTTACGAGCCAGTTTGGGCCATCGGCACCGGTTTGACAGCAACACCAGAGCAGGCACAGGAAATGCACGCGTTCATTCGTAAACAAATCGCCGGGAAATATGGCGATGAAGCAGCTGAAAATTGTACCATCCTCTATGGCGGCAGTTGCAATGCCAACAATGCATCCGAATTGTTTTCACAAAAAGATGTGGATGGTGGACTTATCGGGGGTGCTTCGCTAAAGGCAGATGATTTTATAAAAATTGCAGAAAGTTTTTAAAGCGGCGAAGTGGATTATATCGAATTAAAATGTGAAAAACCGGCATCAGATGAGCAGCTTGAGATACTGATCGCTGACCTGGCCGAGTTAGGCTTCGAGAGTTTTACTGAGGAAGCAGATCATCTGCTGGCCTATATCCCTGAAAAAGAGTTTTCCAAAGATATGCTGTATGGCAATTCTTTTCTAGTGGAGCAGGAGACTAAAGGGAAACTGGCCATCAAGCTGATCAAAGAGCAAAACTGGAATGCCGTTTGGGAAAGAAATTATGATCCGGTGGTTATTGATGGCAGATGCCAGATCCGGGCACCTTTTCACCCTGCCATTAGCTCAATGGAATATGACATTGTGATTCATCCCAAGATGTCATTCGGAACTGCCCACCATGAAACCACTTCTCAGATCATCAGCATGTTGCTTGACGAAGAAGTGGAGGGATTAAAAGTGCTCGATATGGGTTGTGGTACAGGTGTGCTGGCCATACTGGCTATACTGAAAGGCGCTAAAAGTGCTGTTGCCATTGACTTTGATGAATGGGCTTACCATAACACCATCGAAAATGTAGCCTTAAATAAGGTAAAAAATATCAAGGTAAAACTAGGTGATGCCAGCTTGCTGGGCCACGAATCCTTCGATTTGATCCTGGCCAATATCAACAAGAATGTGTTGTTGGCAGATATGAACGTTTACACTAAAGTATTGGAAAAAGGCGGACACATAATATTCAGTGGCTTTTACAACATCGACCTGGATGATATAAAAAAAGAAGCTGAGAAGAATGGTTTATCATTCCGGTCTCGCCGCGAAAAAAATAACTGGGTGGCAGCTTCATTTATTAAGGAATAGTTTCATATGCAAAGAAGTGGAGAAATTATAGGATCGCGGAGCAGCCTGAGAAAATACATGATCTCAGTGCACTTCATCATGCTATTTTTATCCATTTCTTTGATGGCGCAGGAGCAGGAACCTTTATCGGTTGACCGGGAAGAATTCTACAACCAGGTATCAGCTATTTTGCTGAATACGCCTTCCGACATCAATAAAAATGAGGCGGAAGTTACACTGGAAAGATTTTTCCCAACATGGAGCATTGACCGTTTTACAGAAGAGGACAGGGCAGAGGTGCGGAAACTGATTGAGATCATGCGCGGGCGGAAGATGCGGGCTTTCCCATACTTAAACGATTACATTTATGTGCTCACCTTGCTCGGAGAGTCACAATTGTCTTCAGAAGCCATTATCGCCTGGCATTTATATGCCGAAGAATTGTTATCCATAAAGCAATCGGCGCCATTTGGAAAACTACTGGATTTTACAAAGGAATTTTTTGATCAGAGCCTGCTGAACTCGCGAGGGACATTCAGTTGGTATTACCGTCGGGCCAATTACACATTCGACCTGGATACTACGCTGATTATTAGGTTTGAATACCTCGACCTGGTATGTGCCTCCAAAAATGATAGCTCTGTGATTTCGAAAACAAGTGGTTTTTTTAATTACGAATCAAAAGAATGGCTTGGTAAAAATGGGACGTTGTATTGGGATCGTTTTGGAGAGGAAACAGGTGAACAAATTTATGCAGATTACCAGCAATATTCAATTGATTTAACGAAAACAAATTATCAGATAGATTCAGTTATTTTGCATTACGACCGGTTTTTTAAAAATCCTGTACTGGGTCGGCTTTCAGAAAAGATAATGGCAGGCCCACCTGCTGCACGTACCTCATACCCACGGGTACTGGCTTACCTGGACAACTTTGAATTACCTGATATTTTTCCGGGCATTGATTATTATGGGGGCCTTGAACTGCAGGGCTTGCGGCTTTTCGGACTGCGTTCAGGAGCTGGCGATGCATTTGTGACTTTCCATCACAACGATACGGTTTTTGGTAAAGTGAGGTCTGAAATATTCCGGCTTGATGAAGAAAAAATTGAGACCACGGATGCACAAGTGTCTTTTTACTTTGAAAGAGATTCACTTTTTCACCCTGACATCCATGTAAAATATACATCTGACGATAAATTGATGATGCTATTTAATGATGCTGGAGGTGCTGAAATGCCGCCATTCTTCAATTCGTATCACCAACTTATTATTTATTCGGAAGCATTGTACTGGAATGTCGATAGCACTGAGATGTATTTTAAAAATATGCGCGGTGTTAACCAGAATAATAAAGCATCTTTTGTTTCTAATAATTTCTTTTCTATCAGAGATTTTTACCGTTTGCAGGGTATGGATGATACAAATCCCTTGTACACCATTTACAACTACATGCATATCTATGGAGAAGGCAGCATTCAACTGGGTGCGCTGGCTGAATTTATGCGGAAGCCCAAAGAACAGGTTGCTGCCTTGTTGATAAACCTCGGTAGGAAAGGTTTTTTGATATATGACAGTAAAACAGAAACCGCGATCGTAAAGCAACGGTTGTACGATTACCTGGATGCGAAATCCGGGCAGGCTGATTATGATGTAATCCGGCTGGAGTCAGAAGTTTTTGCCAAACCCAATGCATTGATCGATCTGAACGATCTGAGCCTGGATGTATTCGGCGTGCCGGAGGTATTTATCAGCGATTCGCAGGATGTGTATATTTATCCTTTTGACAAGATTATTTCATTCCGAAAAAACCGGGATTTCACATTTGACGGTCGTGTGCGTGCCGGCCTGTTCGACTTTTACGCGCAAAACAGCACTTTTGTGTATGACAGTTTCATGCTCAACCTCAATTATATCGACTCACTCACTTTCATGGTAAAAACCAAGGGTTTGCTTAAAGGAAACGATTCATTGGTGAAAGTTAAAAACGTACTGACGGTGCTCAATGGAAGAATTTATGTGGATGACCCATATAATAAATCCGGTTTAAGAAGCATGAATCATTACCCAATATTTGTCAGTAATGAAGATAGTTACGTGTATTTCAACAAAAGAGGCATTCAGGATAGTACCCTGAACCCGGAAGAGTTTTACTACGTCATTGAACCTTTTACCTTTGATAGCCTTTCTACATTCACAACACAGGGCATGGCTTTCGAAGGCGCACTATCATCTGCTGGCATATTTCCTACAATCCGTCAGCCACTTGTTGTAATGGACGATTATTCGCTGGGTTTTACCCATCAAACACCACGTGAAGGATACCAAATTTATGATGGAAAAGCCATATTTTCGTCCGAAGTTAAATTAAGCAATAAAGGTTTTGAGGGGATTGGCACATTGAATTATTTAACAGCTACTACTGCTTCAGACCGGTTCTTATTCTATCCTGATTCTTTAACTGGAATTGGGAATTACTTTACACTGGCAGAAAGCCCGGATAAATATGACTATCCTCAGGTTCAGGGAGATAGCGTGGATATTCACTGGGTGGTGGATACAAATATAATGGTAGTCAACCAATTATTTGAACCATTTATTTTGTACAACAAATCAACCCTGGAAGGAGATATAGCCTTGTCACCCGAGAATTTGATGGGAGATGGCTCCTTTTTCTTCGACCAATCGGAGATCATTTCAAACAGCATCAATTTTAAATATAATGAATTAACGGCTGATTCTGCAGATTTCTACCTTCGACTGAAAGATCAGGATACGGTGGTCTTTAGATCGAAAGGGTATTTTGCCCGGATTGATTTCCAGCAACAGAAAGGATGGTTTGATAACCTGTATGAAAATTCATTTGTAGAATTTCCATTCAATAAATACATTTCCACTTTGGAGGAAGTGGAATGGATCATGGATGAAAGTCGTCTTGAACTGAAAAGTGAAGTGGGTGCCGATTATGAAGCCCTTAGTCAGTTAAACGATAAGGAGTTGATCGATTATAACCTGAGCGGGCCTGAGTTTATTTCTGTTCATGAAGAACAGGATTCTCTTAGGTTCTATGCAGGACAGGCTTCCTACAGCCTGAGCCAGTACACCATCGATATTGAAGGTGTAAAGCTCATCAAAGTAGCAGATGCCGCTATTTTTCCTTTTAACGAAGTTGTGAAAATTTCTCGCAATGCAAAAATTCCAACTCTTTTAGAAGCCAGGATTATAGCAGATACAGCAAATAAATACCATCATATTTACGATGCGGAAGTGAATATTTTTAGCAGGCACCAATTTATGGCTTCAGGTAATGTGGATTACGTGGATCGTAATAGTACGGCACAGCCTATTTTCCTCAGTAGTCTTTCTGTAAATAATTTTGGAAAAACGGTGGGCTTTGGAGAGATCACTCCGGAGGATATCTTCTTCCTGAGTCCCGAGTATTTCTTCTCAGGACAGGTCAGTTTATTGTCGAACAGGAAGAATTACCGATTTACTGGAGGCTATAAGATCAATGAAAGCTGTATCGGATTGGTGGATAATTGGGTGGCATTCGATCAGCACCTGGATCCAGAGAAATTATATTTCAACATGACGGATACTACGAAGGATACCAAAGGCCGAAGGGCACGATTTGGCCTGGCGTTTTCCGAGCGTGACAAAGCTTTTTACCCGATGATATTGCAGGCCAAGAAAGACTCATCTGATTTTGTGTTGATCCAGTCGAGTGGCCAGATCGATTATGATATTGCAAACAATGCCTTCAGGGTGGGTTCAGCAAGAAGGTTGAATGACAATGTGCTCACAGATAACCTGGTGACATTGAATAACGAACGGTGCATACTCGAGGGCGACGGCATTCTTGACCTGGGCCTCGATTTCAATATGCTGAAATGGAACGCTGCCGGTACGTTCAAGCACCTGATCATTCCTGATTCGACCTACATAAATACCGTATTATCACTAGCTTTCCATATGGATGAAATGGCATTAAGCATGATGACAGACAGTTTGCGGATTTCCAATGCGGGAAATACAGATGTGAGTTCAGGTGCGTTTCCCCTATACCTGCAAAAGAGAATTGGGCCGCAAAAAGCCAATGAAGTACTCACTGACCTGAGCTTGTACGGACAAATGCGAAAAATGCCGCCGGAATTGGCACATACCCTTATTTTTACAGACCTGAACCTGAAATGGGATCCTAAAACAAGGTCATATTTATCTTATGGTCCCATTGGTATTGGCTATATCTCAGGACAATCCGTGAATAAATATGTGGATGGTTATGTGCAGATTGAAATGGGCAGGACGGGAAGCGGAATTCATATGTTTTTGGAAGTAAGCGAGAACCAATGGTACTTCTTCTCATACAAACATGGTATTATGCAGGTGATCTCATCGGATAACGCCTTTAATGCGCAAATTGAAATGCTGAAACAGGACAAAAGGGTTTTAAATCCGAACAGCGATACCGATTATTACGAATTCGTTATCTCCACACGGCGGAAAAAAGTTGATTTTGTTAGGACCATGGAAACACTTATGAAGTTTAATTAATGTACGACTGGTTGAATATTATCATAGGATTTATCATTGCCTATTTGCTCGGCTCAATTCCCACAGCGGTTTGGGTTGGCAAGTGGTTTTACGGAAAAGACGTACGGAATGAAGGGTCGGGTAATGCGGGGGCCACCAATACCATCAGGATTTTAGGTGTAAAAGCCGGTATTCCGGTCATTATAGTAGATGTGTTGAAAGGATATGCTGCCGTGTACCTGATGCAATTTTTTATACCGGAAAGTTGGGCCGTTAATACCCAAATTTATTTTCAGATTATAGCAGGTTTTATAGCTGTTGTAGGCCATGCATTGCCCGTTTTTGCGGGTTTCAGAGGTGGTAAAGGAGTTGGTACATTGCTCGGTGTTGGCATTGCGCTTTATCCCGTTGCTGTTTGGTTTCCGGTTGGTTTATTTGTCCTGGTTTTTTTAATATCGGGATATGTTTCCCTAGCTTCTATGCTGGGTGCTTTTAGTTTCCCATTTGTTGTTATTTTCTATACGCATCAGGAAAATCCGGGATTAATTGCCTTATCCATTGCCGCTGCGCTTTTCGTACTTTGGACGCATAGGAAAAATATGCAACGATTGAGAAAAGGAGAGGAGAACCGGTTTCGTATTTGGAAGAAAAAGAGGTAAGGTCAAAATCACCCACAGCTAACACCATTTAAGTAATCACCCTACGTACTCATCCCACCGCAAACATTAATCACCTGACCGGTCACATAAGATGACATATCCGATGCCAGGTATGCAGCCACATCAGCTACATCTTCTGGTTTACCTGATCTACGCAACGGAATTGTTTTTATCCATGCGTCACGCACATCTTCTTTCAGTTTGTGGGTCATTTCGGTTTCAATAAAACCGGGAGCTATGGCATTGCAACGAATGTTTCTGGAACCCAGTTCCTGTGCAATAGATTTTGTAAAGCCGATCATTCCCGCTTTGGAAGCGGAGTAATTCGACTGGCCTGCATTGCCCTCAACGCCAACAACCGAACTCATATTTACAATAGAACCATAACGCTGCTTCATCATCACGCGTTGCACGGCTTTGGTCAGATTGAAAACGGATTTAAGATTAACGGTCATCACCATGTCCCAATCCTGTTCCTGCATACGCATCAGCAGGTTATCGCGTGTAATACCAGCATTGTTGACTAAAATATCGATCCTTTCAAAATCGTTGGCTACATCTTCAATCAACTTTTCACTGTCTTCGAACGAAGCAGCATTGGAAGCATACCCCTTTGCCTTAACACCTAACGCATTTAGCTCAGCTTCAGTGGCTTTCATATTATCATCGTAATTCAAATCCGTAAAAGCGACATTTGCACCTTCTTCAGCAAATTTAACAGCGATGGCTTTTCCAATACCTCTTGCAGCACCGGTTATTAAAGCTACTTTACCTTCTAATAATTTCATATTCTCAGTTTTAAAGGTCAAATATAGACAATTTGTAAAGTTTAAGTTTAATATGTAAAGTTTAAAGTCTCAAGTTTAAAGTTATAGGATTCAATTGGTTCTATATTCTTCGCAGTTGATTCATAATCTATAACTCATAATTCGCAACTCATAACTCATAATTCGTAATCCCCTACACCCATTTTACCAATGGAAAATCCATACGGTATTTCAAATCGGGATGTTTTGGGAAAATCCGGAATGAATAATCATGGACACCTGAATTTTTCAACGGAAAACTACAAGCATAGGTAGCTTTTCCATTTTTAAACGATACGGGATCCAGTTCCAATTTAAAATCAATATTCTTCACATCACCGTTCGTTTTGTTGCCCATGAGGATTTCTACACCAATATCTTTGATGTCGAGGCCAGGAATACTGAGGATGATTTCGGATGAGAAGTGCTCACCGAATTTGATAAATCCATTATTTGAATCAGGCACTTGCAGCGATTCAACGCTGATGTTATCCCATTTCTGCTTAATTTTATGCTTCCATCGGACCAGTTCACGTGCATTTTTATAACTGTCAGCCGCCATTTTATTACCGGTTTCGAACAACTTGCTGTAGAAGTTGCTATAATAGTCGTTCAGCATGCGTTGCATGGTAAAATGCGGAGCAATTTTCGCGATGGTATTTTTAATGTATTTGATCCAATGATGGGGAATCCCATTACTATCCTGATCGTAATACATTGGAATGATTTCCTGTTCCAGCGTATTCATGATAATTTCCGCATCCAGCTCATCCTGCAGTTGTTGGTTGAAAAACGATCTTTGTTCATCAATCGCCCAGCCTGCTTCTGGTAAATAGCCTTCGGCCCACCAGCCATCCAGCACGCTGAAGTTCATAACACCATTCATCACTGCTTTTTCACCGCTTGTGCCGGAAGCTTCAAGTGGCCGGGTAGGGGTATTCAACCATACATCTACGCAACTGGTCATCAGTTTTCCGCCAGTCATATCATAATCCTGCAGGAAGATAACTTTGCCTATAAATTCGGGCATCCGCGAAATTTCAATGATTCTTTTGATCAAGTCTTGTCCTGCTTTATCATTTGGATGGGCTTTTCCGGCAAACAGGAATACAACCGGTTGATCTTTATTGTTGACAATGGCAGAAAGCCTATCGAGATTGGTGAATAGCAAATGTGCCCTTTTATAGGTGGCAAATCTTCTGGCAAAGCCGAAAATCAATGCTTTCTCGTCAAGATTAGCCAATGAATTGAGCATGACTTTCGGGTGCTCAAAACGTAAGGTAAGGTCATGCTTTTGCTTCCTTTTAATTTCCTCAATAAGCTTTTTTTTCAGACTTAATCGGTTGTTCCAGATCACTTCATCGGGCACTTCGTAAATTTTTTCCCACTTGGTTGCATCTGGCTGGTTATAAACAAATTCACTTCCAAAGGTTTTGTTGTATAATTGCTGCCAGACTTTGTCTGTCCAGGTGTAATAATGCACACCATTGGTTACATAGCCAATGTTATTTATTTCATCGGTATAATAACCGGGGTAAAGTGATTGGAACATCTCCTGTGACACTCTTCCATGAATTTTACTTACCCCATTTATCTGCTGTGCAAGCTTTAGGGCTAGCACACTCATTGAAAATTTTTCCTGCTGGTTTGTTGGGTTAAAGCGCCCTAAACCAATAAATTCTTCCCAGCTAATTTTAAAATGTTCACTATAATGCGGCATGTATGCGCGCATCTGGTGTTCTTCAAAAGAATCGTGGCCGGCAGGTACAGGTGTATGTGTTGTAAAAAGCGTGGCTGACTTTACGACTTCCACCGCGGTTTCAAAATTAAAACCTTCAATATCCATCAGTTGACGTATCCTTTCAAGACTGCTAAATGCCGAATGTCCTTCATTGAGATGATATATATTGGGTTTCTCTTCTACCTGATCAATCAGGCGCACACCTCCAAGACCCAATATCATTTCCTGCTTTAAACGGTGCTCATTATTTCCTCCATACAACTGGTTTGTTATAGCACGGTCTTCCATGCTATTTTCACTCACATCGGTATCTAATAAATAAAGGGGTATACGACCTACATTCACTTTCCAGGCTTTTGCAGTTACCGCTCTTCCTGGCATGGCAATCTTCACTTTTACCCATTCGCCTGATTTATCTCTGAGTGGAATTAGCGGTAGTTGGGTGAATTTTTGCGGTTTATTTTCCGAAATCTGATCTCCTAAAATGGATAATGTTTGTTTAAAATATCCTTGCCTGTAAAGCAAACCCACGGCAACCATGTTTTTGTTCGAATCACTGGCTTGTTTCAGGTAGTCGCCTGCTAAAATTCCCAGTCCGCCTGAATATATTTGTAAGCTTGCATGCAGGCCATACTCCATGCTAAAATAAGCGATTTTTTCTTCAGGTTTATTAGAGGATTCAGCCATATATTGCTGAAATTGGCTATAGACTTTTTCAATCCGTTGGTTAAATGCCGAGTCGGCTGCCAGTTTATCAACTTCGTCCAACGAAAGTGATTCGAGAAGGCGAACAGGATTGTATTCAAATTCACGCCATCTTTCTGGAGCAATGCTTTCAAATAGCTCAACTGCCTCGGTATTCCACGACCACCATAAATTAAACGCCATTTCTTTTAATGGATGCTGACTGGTAGCCAGGGGAGGTTCGACAATAATTTTTTTCCAGTCAGGACGGTCAGGCGTAATCTTGGCTTCCACCATCCGGGTGCTGATTTTGAGTATTTTGGGTACACTGGTTTTTCTTTTTTCCGACTTCTCAATCGCCATATCCCAGCTTTCAAAATAGCGGGTTATAAACTTTTTCCAAAGAGCTTCCTGAAATACGGTAACCGTTTCTTCCCTTGCTGCAGCTACATAACTGTCACCTTTATATTCCTTTATAACGTGTGCAATTTGTTTAATGGCATCGACATCATTTGATTCAGTGCGTTTAATAACTGTTACCGAGGGTGTTTTTAGTTTAAAACTGCGGTTTACCCAATCTCCAAAACCTGCCACCAGTGTGGTTATCGTGGGTATTTTAAAAGCGATGCTTTCAAGTGGTGTGTAGCCCCATGGTTCGTAGTATGAGGGAAATACGGACAAATCCTGACCAATAAGGAAATCGTAATAACTGAGATCGATCACACCATCATTACCATTCAAATATGCGGGTACAAATATTATATGCACGTTTTCATCCACATTGTTTGAAATACCCTGGTACATAATTTCATTTAAAATAGCATCATGTTCATCGTGGTTCAGTTTATGGGTAAGGTAATTGCTTCTTTTTTCCTTTCCTCTGAAAACGTCTGTTGGGCCACGTTGGTCTGCCGGAATAGTTATAAATGCAATGATGTCGCGCTTATAATCTTTTGCCTTGTTGAGCACTCCCAGCGCTTTAATAAAAAGATCGAGACCTTTATTCCGATATTCATAACGGCCACTGGTGATCACCAGGAGCGTATCATTGGAATAGGTTTTTCCAGTGATGGTCGATGCCGTTTCAATAGCTTTTAAACGGGCTTTTTGCCGTTTTTTATCAAATGCTTTCCCTTTAGGCACAAATTCTTCTTCAAAGCCGTTCGTCGTAATCACTTCCGGATCGCGTCCAAAAAAGTGCCTGCATTCTTTTGCTGTAATATCACTGACGGTTGTCAAAATGTCTGCTTCCCTTGCCGCTGTTAGTTCAAGTGAATGTTTGCTTAATACTTTAAAGTCCCTTGCCGCGTAAATGGGGTCATATTCCTCCAGTCTCGAGTAAAGAGGAAGCCCTGAGCCAGCGATTGACCTTCCTAAAACCGTGGCGTGGGTAGTAAAAACAGTACTTATGAATGGTGTCCGCGCCTTTATATAAAGAACGCCTGTTCCTGTCATCCATTCATGAAAATGGGCCACGATATTGTCTGTTTCTTCAAGGTAAAATTTTGAATAGCTTCTAATAACCTGGCCTGCAGTGTAACCAAACAAAGCTGGCTCAACGTAATCCCAAGCCCCATGAATGGAGTCAAGTTTATAAGTTTCCCAGAACTTGGCAAATATTTCATCTTTGCGGGCAAGCAGGTACGAAAAGTCAACCAGCACCACCATAGGTGTGCCTTCGATATTCCATCTTCCTGTTCTAAGTTTTAAACCTTCCTGAAGTGCATTGGCTTTCCATTCGGGAAACAAGGTATCATCTTCAAGGAAATCAGGGTTCTCGGTGGTGCCTTTCCAAACGTCAGGCCCTATCAGTAAGTATTTGTCGTTATATTGTTCTAAGATGCACGTGGCTTTAGTTGACAAGACGGTGTAAATCCCGCCTATTTTATTACAAATCTCCCAACTCGTTTCAAATATAAAATCCGGTCTTCTCATTTTTTTGCAATATTGTATTTATAGCTTTCCCAATTGGATTTGCAAATAACGGGAAAAGCCTAAAATTATTAATTAAAGAAATAATGATTATTTTCTGAAAAGCTCATTGAGCTTGTTCTCGATCTCTTTCTGGTATTTTTTAATATCAGATTTTTTTACCTTTTTTAATTCACTTTGAAGTACTTCATATTGTTTTCGTGCTTTGGCTCCAAAGTTAGGAAGTACACGATTTACAACGTCATCTTTTGTATCTTTTAAAGCAATGGTGACAATTTCAATATCCAACTCCTTCAGCACTTTTTTAATGGCAGCGTCCGACATATGTTTTATGTCCTCAAAGTTTATTTCTTTCCCCTTATCAAACGCTTCCTTTACTTTTTTTGAAGTAGTATCAACCGTTTTCTTTATCGCGTCACCCGTTTTCCGGGTTATCTTCTGAACGGATTCTTTGATCTCATCCATTTCATCCTGCATGTCGATATGGATATTTTCAAGCCTGATGGAAAAATCTGTTAATACGTTCATATAGTTTATGAAAGCATCATAAGGACTTTCGTATGGGTTGAAATATTTATGCACATCGCCATCTGAGAACCATTTGGTTGACATATAATAGAAATGATCGGAAGTCTGCAGGTAAAGCCAGTCACGGCGAATGTTTTCGTCTGTTACTAACGCCATTTTTTTTGCGAGCTTGTTTAATTTTTCAAAAGCTTCCTTTTGAAGGTCGTTGCCCAGCCAGGCGGTGATGTCTCTTTCTTCATCGGCCCATGAAATAGGGTAGGGCACGTGGATAGGCGCTACGGGTTGCAATTTTTCGCCAAGTTCTTTTGGTATAGCAAATTGAAAATCTGTTTTTTTGAAAATAGCGGCTGGCAACGCTGCCATAAAATTAAAAATGCCGGTTTCTTCCCATTGGTGCTCACCAAATGTTTCGTAATCCATAAACAGGTTGATGAGCTCATCCTTTTTGTCAATCTCATTCATCCATTTGGTGAACTTGTCGGTTGTCAAAGGCCATTCGTTCCAGCTTTGCAATGAAAACCTGAAAGCGATATCATCACTCAGCCTGAAATTTTTTAATAATAATTTAAGTTTTGGGTTAACTGCGCTGGCGTACATAACGTTTGGGCTGCGCCATCCTAATATATGTTTTGCTCCTTCGGTAAGCATCATATTAAACCCCATGCCGGCAACGGTTTCCCCAATTTCATCTGAATAGATCAGCTCGGTATTTCTGAATGTGCTTGGTTTTTGGCCAAATAATTCCACAATCCGTTTTTGATGCTTTTCCACCTGTCGGATAAATTCTTCTTTATCAATTAGTGAGCTTAAAGAATGGGCATAGGTTTCAGCCAGAAATTCTACATTTCCAGTTTTTGCCAGCTGCTTAAAGCTGTCAAGTACCTCGGGTGCATATGCTTCAAACTGCTCAAGGGCAATGCCCGAAATAGAAAAACTTACTTTAAAAGCCGAGCCAAATTCTTTGATCAGGTTTAGTAGCAGGTTGTTCATTGGCAGGTAACACTTTTGTGCGACTCGCTGCATGATAAGCCTGTTGGTATAATCGTTATAATAATCGTGGCTCTCTCCAATATCAAAGAAACGGTATGTTTTTAATCGATAGGGTTGGTGAACCTGGAAGTATAAACAGATAGATTTCATTTTATTAATTTCTAATTTCTTTCAGTTTTATTAATTTTTGCCATCACCTTTCTTTATGAAGGCATAAATGGCTGGTATACATTTTTAACATGCAAAGCGGCATCTTCCCATTTGAGGCTTTCAACTTCTTCTTTTCCATATTTCTTAAACATTTCAGAGAGTGCATCATAATGACAAAGGCCATAAATTGAATCAGCCATTGCATCTACATCCCAGAAATCTATTTTAAATGCATGTTCCAAAATTTCCGATACGCCTGATTGTTTAGAGATTACAACGGGTACATTGACCCGCATTGCTTCAAGTGGGACTATGCCAAAAGGCTCTGAAACCGAAGGCATTACAAACACATCACTTAGTGCGAACATTTTATTTACATCATTGCCTTTGAGAAATCCCGTGAAATGAAACCTGTCTGCAATTCTGAGTGCCGACACACGTTCGATCATTTTATTGAGCATGTCTCCGGATCCAGCCATTACAAAACGTACATTCCTGTCTTTCTGCAAAATTTTGTATGCTGCTTCAATAAAATATTCGGGTCCTTTCTGGTAGGTGATCCTGCCCAAAAAAGTCACGATTTTATCATTCAGGGTACGTTTCACCTCTTCAATTTCTTTTATCAGGCTTTGGTCGACGGCATTATAAACTGTTACCACCTTATCAGGATGAATGCCGTATCGATTAATAACGGTGTTACGTGTAAGATTGCTTACGGCAATAATCCGGTCGGCAGTTTCAAAGCCTTCTTTTTCGATACCGTATACAATATCATTTACATTTTCACCAGTTCGGTCGAATTCAGTCGCATGAATATGAATAACTAGGGGCTTTCCTGAAGATTTCTTAGCAGCAATGCCCGCCGGATATGTTAACCAGTCGTGCGCATGAATAATGTCATATTCTTCTTTCAAGGCAACTGCAGAGGCAATCAGGGCATAACGCGATACTTCTTCCATCAGGTTGGTTCCGTATTTACCTGAAAATGTATATTTTTTTGAAAAGACGTTGCTGGTAAAACTACTGCCACTTTTTTTCTTTTTTTCGAGGGCTTTTTCAAATTCTTCAGGGCCCACATAAGGAATGATATTTGAACCAATTTCCATGTATTTCACACGGCTCCAGAATTCTTTATATTCCTTATCCTCAAAATCGAAGGGTACTTCGCTAGCGTTTACAATTCGCACTGCCTGCTGATCTTCATCTCCATAAGCTCTTGGTACTACGAAGATCACGTTTACTTTGTGTTTTGCGAGGCCTTTTGTAAGCCCAAAACAGGCCGTTCCCAATCCGCCAGAAATATGGGGTGGAAATTCCCACCCAAACATCAGTATTCTCATTGGCTCTGTTCTTTAGTGGTTATAATTTCTGAATTCTTCTCATACTGATCGAAATGATCCAATATCCATCTGATGCGCAGTAATTCACCGATATTCCATGCCTGTGAGATGGCGCCGCCGGCTTTGTGCGGTGGGTCGCCATCGTATACTTCGGAAACTGTTCCAATGCCTGCCTCAGTCATCACTTCTTCAAAACCTGCGAATATTGATTCGATAAAAGGAATGCCTTGTTTCCCGTATAGTTTCAGATAACTTTCGGCAAAAGCACCCGTCAGCCAGGGCCAAACTGTTCCCTGGTGGTATGCATGATCACGTTCTTCCTGGCTGCCGCGGTAAGTACCTTTGTAGTCACGGTTCTTGGGTGATAGTGTTCTTAACCCCCTTACTGTCAAAAGTTCCTGTTTTACTTTTGAAAGAACTGCATTCTTAATGTAGGGTCCGACAGGTGAATAGGGTAGTGAAACTGCAAAGATCATGTTTGGACGCACTGCCCAATCTGAATGATTTTCATCAACATAATCAGCAAGATATCCTTTATCGTCACGCCAAAAAGTGGTTTTGAATGAATTCCTGAAAACTTTTGGCCAATTTTCCCATTCTTTCACAAATTTGCGGTTATTTGCTTTTTTGGCAAGTTCAAGTGCAAAACATACTGCATTATACCATAAGGCATTAATTTCCACCGCATAACCAGTGCGTTCTGTGACAGGTTTTCCATGTACAATGGCATCCATCCAGGTGATGGCCTTTCCTTTTTCTCCCGACCATAACAAGGCGTTCTCATGCATTTTTACGCCTATATGCGTACCTTCTTTAAAAGAAGATAAAATGCTTCTCATGTATTTTCCATATTCGCTCCAAAGGCCTTCAGCTGAATTATTGATTAGTTTATACTGTTGCAACGCCCAGAAAAACCATAATGAAGCATCAACTGAATTGTAGCTTGCATTTTTACCTTGTCCCAGGTTTGGAAAAAGGCCATCCTGCAATTCACTAATCATCGTCTTTATAACTTCTTTGAACTCTTTTTCTTTCCCACTCGTTAATGCTAAGCCAGGCAGCGCAATAAATGAATCGCGACCCCAGCGTCCAAACCAAGGATAGCCCGCAATGATCTCTGTTTTTTTGTTGATCGTTACAAAAAACTCTTCGGAAGCATTATAGAGGCAATTCAAGTAACTACTCCGCTGGGTTCTCTTTTTTACTTCATCATTAAAAGATTTGTTAAAGGTAGCAGGTTTCTTTTCTTCAAGACCTGCCGAAATTACCACAGACTCCCCTTTCTTAAGGTCGACTTCAAAATATCCCGGTACATATAGGTCTTCATAACTTTCATAACCACGTTCCATCTCACGGATGTATTCAATATTGTAATGCCAGTCGGGGATATGAATGTATTCAGGTTTTTTTGAAAATTGCATGAACACATGCGAGTACCCTTTATACATCTGCCATCGTGCGCCGTTGGTAACGGCTTTGTATTTCGTGTCTACATCTATATTGGATTTTGAAAGGCTGTGAACGTTACGGTAAGCTAAAAAAGGCTTTAAGCGTAAAGTTACTTTGCCTGAAGCTTCCTGTAATGTATAGCGGATCAGTATTCTGTCTTCGCTTTTTGCGTAAATAAATTCTTTAACAATGACATTGCTGCCAATTCGGTATACCAGTCGGGGATTCGGATCAGAATTGAAATCCCGCAGGTATTTATGCCCCTTAGGCTCGTATATCCCACCCGGAAACATTCGCATGCTCAAATGGAATTCGTGCTTGTTGTCAATAACTGACTCATCAATACTTGAAAGAAGTACGTGGTTTTTATCATCAATAAGTGGTTGAGGAACCACCAGCAGGCCATGGTATTTTCTTGTATTGGTAAATATAATTGAAGAGGAAGCATAACTTCCTGCACGATTTGTTCTGAGCAATTCACGATCAAGAGAATATTTTAAATTAATTAATTGCGTCTTGTCGAAGTATATATAACTCATTTGATAACTGTTACGTGTTAAAACATTAAGGGAATGAATTGCCGCAAAGATAGTGTTTTTATCATTATTTTAATGATCTCTGCTAAGTTAACAAAAACTTAAAATGTGATCCATCTAACATAATTAAAAACTCGATTGAGAGAACTGTGCCACTACGCAAAACATGACCAATTAAATAATTGTACTTTTGTCGCCTAAAATATAATGAGGTATGAATGAGCATTCGGCAAACGGGACAAAGTTTGATAAAAGTTATATTGAAATGGCCCATGTATGGGCAAAAAATTCATACTGCAAACGTAGACAAGTGGGTGCTTTGATTGTAAAAAACCGCATGATCATATCCGATGGCTATAATGGTACACCTTCGGGTTTTGAAAATATTTGTGAAGATGATGCTGGGATTACAAAGCCCTACGTATTGCATGCTGAGGCCAACGCGATTACCAAGGTGGCAAAATCAAATAATAGCAGTGAAGGCGCCACATTGTATATCACCGACTCCCCTTGCATGGAATGTGCTAAGCTGATCATACAGGCAGGCATATCGAGGGTGGTTTATTCAAATAAATACCGTGTGACCGAAGGTTTGAATTTGCTTGAAAGGGCAGGGGTGGCAGTTGAGCAACTTGAATTTAAATAGTTAAACTACAACTTTAACTGTACCTGGATTTTAAGTTCTGTTTTATGGTTTTTATTGATCAGATCAGAACCGGAACCAACGGTATTTCTGTCGGAATAGATCAAACGCCCCATCCTTAACCATACATTTAATTGTTTTAAAGCGCTCCATCTAAGCATCATGTAAATGCGTTGTCCTTTATCAAAATAGGACGGAACGCTAAAAGCGTAAAGAATATCATTCTCATACGTGTATATCCTGCTGTCATAACCATCTGTATCAAATAATGCATAACGAAAAGTAACCTCCACTGGAAATGTTTCCGGACGGTAAAGGATGTCCTGATAAATCAGGTAGCCTTTTTCTGATTCTTTAAATTCTTCTGAATAACTGGTGAAGTCAATGCGGTTTTTAAAGATCAGGAAATCAAATGGCTGGTAACTAATAAAAAACCGGAATTCATTTCTCGTAATGTTAGCAAGCAGCGGGAGATAGTCATAATCTTCCGAATGGTTTTCCTGCTTGTTGCGATGCCTGAAACGGAAATACATGCCTGTTTTCCTGGTTGGGTTATAATCAAGTTGGGCGACATAATCACTACCGAGCGAGGGCGCATTTGTTTGATATCGTAGCCATGGAAATTTGTAATAATCAATATATCCTGAAAGGGAAAGCCCAGGTAGCAGCAGGGTTTTTAGTCCAAAATAGAGACCTTGCTCATTTAACAAAGCGCTACTTTCTGAAAAAGGATAGGAAAACAGGTTTTGGTAACTCTTGCCATAATCATGGTATAAAACCGTGAAAATAAACCGCTCATGCAAGTATGCATTGATGCCTCCGATGCCTGCCAACCCTCCGTTTGATGAAGCTGAAAACTCGCCGAACAGGCTTATCTTACCCAGGTCAATATTCATATCGAAACCATAATTCATAAGTTGGTCGCCTTGGAAATAAAATTGCCTGTATGTGGCATTGCTTAGTTGAAGCGGTACATCCAGTTTCGTTTGAAAAGCAGTGGCTCCCATTTGAAAAAAACGGTTCTGGTAGCTGATACGTCCGCCATACAGAGTGAATTTTAACGCATCTTTGTCAAGCAATTCATTAATTGTCCGGTGCAGGCCGGTTTCAATAATGCTGCTCACGGCATCTTCATCTTCCAGTGTATCGGCGGCAATCAAATTGGCATCCACATTATTGTAGGAAATAAAGCCTGTAACTTCAAAGCCTTTTAGGCCGAAGGTTGCCGCAGCACCCCTGAAAAACCGGTTTTCGTTTGCCGAAGTGTTCGGACGAATACCCCGTCCATACCTTTTAATTTGTATGCCTTCGGCTGATTTTCCAAAAGCCAGCCCCGACCACAAGGTAAGTCCCTGGCCAAATTCAAGGTGATAGTCGCCAATTACAGCTTTTTTGAGGATACCCAAATCTGAGACATAGGCGTGTGCTGAAACAAAATCGAATACATTATTAACCTTGTTTTCAACCAGTTCCTGTAAAGTATCCGGTAATTGATTTTTGAGAAAAACTTCACCGGCATCTTTGTCAATCGTAAAGCCGATACGCACTTTATTTTTGTAGTTGAAACCATAGCGAACATAGTATTTTTGGGGAATGCCAAGGTAAGCAGAGCCTGGCTTGTAGATAGCTGAATCAATAGGCGTTTCATATCCGACAGACTGCTCCATCACTTGTTGGTACCTTAAAATAACCTGATGGCTACCATATTTAAAGATGTCTTTAAATGTAGTCTTATCTTTTTCTCTCTCAGCAATAGTAGTAATGAAGGGTAGGATATTTTTGATGGTTTGCACATCAAACCCAGGTATTGATTTTAGCTCGTAAATGGAATACAGCTCCCCGTACTCCAGAATGTATTTATTGAGGTTCCTGAGTTGTATTTCGTTCATCAGGTTCATTTCTACCAGCCTTTTGTTCTCTGTAGCGTTAATATTTATGGGATCTTTAGAATAATACAGGTATTCATCCACTAGGTCAGAGTAATCAAGATTTAAATCGGTAGTTTGTGCGATGTTCTCAAGTTGATCCGTAATATATTCGACATTTACAGCTTTCGTTGTATCGTTTTCCTGCGCCAAAAGAATTGTTGGTAATAAATTACAGCAAAGTAAAATAATCACTAAACCTTGCCGGAAATGTCCTTTATTTTTACCAGGCCATAGCATTATTAAAATTGAAAAATTAAGGATGCCTGTGGCGAGAAGCCCAGCGTTTCATGCATAACAGCTGATATATCAAACCTCAACACTTTAACTTTGAAACCGAACCCTATCGAAAATATTTCTTTTTGAGTTGAGAAACCGCCCCGGAAAAAGAACTTGTCATGGATGCCGTATTCAAGTCCGCCACGGATAAGGATTGGCTGGACAGCGGTGTTTTTCTCTGCTTCTAGGGTGGCAATAAAACCATTGGTAATTTCCCAGGCAATACCTAATTTGAAAATGGCAGGTATTTTTTCGTTATCATATTCGGCTAATTTAACCTGTAAAGGGTTGAATACCCATGCCCCAATTGTAAGCTGCTCTGTTATATCCGATTGAAGTCCGATCTCAAAAGTGACATTGCTTTTGGACCCGTAATCATCACCCAGGGTGGTTTGAATGTAGTCAAGTTGTATGCCTATTCTGAGATACTGTCCGAATGACCGGGCATAGACCAGGCCAATTTTCATATCATTATACAGGTTGTATCCAAAATAATTGAAAGTGAGCCCTAGTACCCCGATTTTTGTGGGTGCCAAAAAAGCCGCCGATTTGGTGCTAAGCTGGTTGATGCTGAATTGTGATTCGTAATAAATACCGGCGCCAAATTTGTCAATCAGCGCGATACCGGCCTGGTTATTTTGCAAGTTCCAGAAATCTGTCAAAGCCACCGAGGACCTTCCCATTCCTGCCTGCCGAGAACCGATTACCGGAAATTCACCACCTGCGAAAGCCGTAAAATAAGCGAATAGAAATACACCTAATATCAAAATCTTATTTCCGGGCCTCATATTAAAATAATTGTGTTAGTTTGCGGCTAAAATAACGTCAGTATTTTGACGCAGAAAATTACGATAAATTTTGATACATCGAAAAGTATGAAAAAATCAACTATTCAATTCCTGCACCTGATCAAAGAAAATAACAATCGTGAATGGTTTAATGAGCATAAGGTACTTTATGAAGAAGCGAAGTTGGATTTTGAGCATCTTGTGGATGCATTGATACCGCTTATCCAGGGGTTTGAACCCCGAATAAGCAATCTGACAGCTAAACAAACAACTTTCCGGATATATCGTGATATCAGGTTTTCCAAAGACAAAACACCTTACAAGGACCATTTTGGCGCCTATATTGCTCCTGATGGCCGAAAATCATCCTTTTGCGGATACTACCTGCATATTGAACCCGGTAAATCGATGTTGGGTGGCGGCGCATATCATCCGCAGGGCGAGCAGTTAAAAAAGATTCGCTCCGAAATATTCTATAACTTGGCGGAGTTTAAGTCCATTATTCACAGACCTGTATTTAAAAAAACTTTCGGGCAAATAGAAGGGGAACAACTGAAAAGACCTCCAAAAGATTTTCCTGCTGACTTTGAGGGAATTGAATATTTGAAGTTTAAGGATTTTACGGTTTTTTATCCGTTTGAGGAAGAAGCACTAGTGTCAGATAATTTTGTGCCTTTCGCATTAGACATTTTTAAAAAGATGAAACCTCTCAATGACTTTTTGAATCAGGCACTCGATTAATATTTCTCAAGAATTGTATAGACCGCTGAGCTTTCATCGATCAATCCCTTTAGTTGATCGTAACCCAGGAAGACGTTTACAATTCCAGTGGAATAAGGGGCAATTTCATATTGGTTATAGATAAAACCAACACCGCTTCCATTTATGTAAATAGTAGTACCAGGCTCAATGGAATCAACAAAATAACCTGCATTTTTCAGGGAAATGCTATCAGGAATTTGTTGATCCAGTCTTACTTGTGCAGTGAGTAAAGATGTCAGTTTATCAAATGCGTTATCATTAAAAATATGCTCCATAACAATTTTGTCACCAGTCATTAAATTGATGACATCAAATGAAAGATTTGTCATCCCGTGGGCTCCTCCCGTGTAAACGTAATCGAGGTATTCAAGGCATAAGATGTAATCGGAATTATAGGTTATCGACATAGATGTTTCTTTTATCCAGTCAAAAGAGTTTCCACCCTCATGCCAGGCTGCGTTTTGCTCTTTATATAATGCAAAAAACGCTTTTTCAGTACAAGTCAGAATTGAATCAGGATCAGTGTTCTTATTTGTCTCTTTTTTAATAAAACGTTGCCTGATCATATCTTCAATTTGATTTTTAATATCTGCGCGAGGATAACTGCTGTCAGGATAGATCAATGTGAGTTCGATCTCTGCGGTAGGGGTGTTCGGGTCGTTATCTACAAGACTTGTTTCTGAATGCAGGTAAGAAATGCTGAGTGGCATGCTTCCCGCAGGATACAACTCAAAAAGTTCAATTGCTTTTCCATTTTCGCCAGGGTGCCAGATGCCAGTAAAGCGGTCATCCACAAACACCCCTTTTAAAACCGGATGATCATCTCCCATGCGATTTATTACTGCTACATCCTCATTATTAATATGGCCATCAATTTCTATGGTTTTTGTAGGCATATTTTGGGCAGACACTTCATAATTTCCATGCACCTTATCGGCCTTTTGAATAATATTTGCCTGCATGCTGATTGAATCGGTATCGCCTTCAAAACGTTTGTAAAATAATTGGTTGCTGTCTGCCTGGCCCACCATAACTGAAACTGATAAAAAATACATAATGGATAGGTGTAATAATCTGGAGGTCATATTTTTATAAAAGAGGAAGTTAAAAACAATTTAGACAACAAATTTACATAAAAACATGATGCTGATATAGCTGGTATCTTACATTTGTTCAAAAAAATCTGTATGCCCGAATTGATCCTTACCGTATTATTTGGCACGCTTATTATCATTACTTTTAAGCTCATCAGCGTACTCAAACTGGATGTAACACAAATCATCACGTTGAACTACCTGGTAGCTGTAAGTTTTGGTTTTCTTATCTGGGATGAGCCTTTAAGTTATAGCGTATGGCAATCAAAACCTTGGTTTGAGTTCTCTATAATA
>SWBW01002124.1_pt1 | contig 23843 bp, 15 predicted proteins | sample 4693041 | NCBI WGS metagenome assembly SWBW01 (sample SAMN10267271, study PRJNA491770) | bioreactor metagenome | isolation source: DHS bioreactor inoculated with marine methane seep sediment | place: Japan: Omine Ridge, Nankai Trough | collected 2006-05-06 | reverse complement strand
TTTTTGTCATAACGTCGGTTCACGCGCAAATACTTGAGCCGGTAAAATGGCGTTTTTCAACGGAACAAGTAAACGATACCGAGTTTGATCTGATCTTTACGGCCGACATTGAGAATAAGTGGCATTTGTACTCGCAGGATATTCCTATGTCACCGCCTGCAACAAACTTCAATTTTGATGTATCGGATAGATATGAATTAATTGGTAAAACCATTGAAGAAAGTGAAGTAGTTGAAGAGTATGATCCTAATTTCGAGATGGTGCTCAAGTTTTTCACCTTCGAAGCTGTTTTTAAGCAAAGGGTTAAAGTATTATCGCAATCGCCTGTAAAAGTTACAGGTTATCTCGAATTTATGTGTTGCGACGATACCAAATGTTTGCCCCCTACAGATGTGGATTTTGAGTTCAATCTGTCCCCTCCGGGAGCGACAACTGCCGTGCCTGTACAAGGAATACTTGAACCGGTTGAATGGCAAATTAAAACGGAAAAAACTGGTAATAGAACCGTTGACATTTTTTTTACAGCCACTATTGATGACGGCTATCATTTATATTCAGTGGATGTGCCCGAAGACGGCCCATTACCCACGGAGTTCATATTTGAAAACCAGGATGGATTTGAGTTGCTGGGACAGGCAGTTGAAATAACAACACCCATAGAAGAGTTTGATGATGTTTTTGAATTGGACATTAAGTTTTTTGAACGTACAGCCACATTTAAACAAACCATAAGGTTCACATCCGACAAAGATCAGATACCCGTTATTGGTGAAATCGCATATATGGTTTGTAATGATGTAGGATGTGTCGCATTATACGAAGATGTTGAATTGCTTTTTAACGGAGAGACGGATCAGCTTATCATTGAAAGTCAGCAGGAAGATACTGAAGTAGGTATGTCGGATATTCAAGGGAAAAAGGCTTCTCTCTGGGGATTCTTTATATTATCTTTTCTGGGAGGCCTAGCTGCCATTCTTACGCCCTGCGTTTTCCCGATGATACCGATGACGGTTTCATTCTTTATGAAAGATGGGGAAGAAAAAGCGAAGGGAAAAATGCAGGCGATCATTTACGGAATAAGCATCATCGCTATCTATACATTTATTGGTTCTATACTTGCTGTAGTGGCCGGGCCCGATATTGCCAACTGGTTAAGTACCCACTGGTTACCTAATATTTTATTCTTCCTGATATTTGTCATTTTTGCCGCCTCATTTTTTGGTATGTTCGAAATTGTATTACCCAGTTGGATGGTCAATAAAACTGACCAGAAAGCCGATAAAGGCGGATTCTTAGGGCCAGTATTTATGGCAGTAACATTGGTGTTGGTGTCATTTAGTTGCACCGGCCCGATTGTGGGAACTATTCTTGTTGAATCAGCCGGAGGACAGGTTGTAAAACCCATTATCGGAATGCTGGGTTTCTCCCTGGCATTTGCATTACCTTTTACACTTTTCGCTTTTTTCCCATCATTATTACAAGGCCTGCCTAAATCAGGTGGCTGGTTAAATGCGGTAAAAGTTGTGCTGGGTTTCCTTGAGTTGGCATTGGGATTGAAATTTCTCAGCATTGCAGACCAAACGTATCATTGGGGCATATTGGACAGGGAAGTCTACCTGGCATTTTGGATTGTGATCTTCTTCCTGATGGGCATGTATTTGTTAGGTAAGATTAAGTTCGCGCACGATTCTGATCTGCCTTTCGTATCTGTACCCCGCTTGATGTTTGCCATTATTACTTTCTCTTTCGTTATGTATCTCATACCCGGCATGTTTGGAGCGCCATTAAAAGCGCTGTCAGGATATATACCGCCACAGTCGACACACGACTTTGATTTGAATGCAGTAATTCGTAACAATGTTGAATTATATGCCGGATCGGGAGGTGAAGAAGTAGTAGAAATTTGTGATAAACCGAAGTATGCAGATTTCTTGCATTTACCCCATGGTTTGGAAGGATACTTTGATTATGATCAGGCCCTGAGTTGTGCCAAAGAACAGAATAAGCCCATCTTCATTGACTTTACGGGACACGGATGTGTAAATTGCCGGGAGATGGAGGCCAATGTATGGTCCGATCCGAAAGTACTGAAAATACTGCGAGAGGATTATATCATCCTTGCACTTTATGTGGATGATAAAACCAAACTTGCAGAAGATGAGTGGGTCAAGTCGGAATATGATGGCAAAATGAAAAAAACCATCGGGAAAAAATATGCCGATCTGCAGATCACAAAATTCGGTGTTAATGCCCAGCCTTTTTATGTGTTGATGGGTCACGATAGCGAAGTGTTAACACAACCGCGTGCTTACGATCTGGATGTGGATGAGTTTGTTGAGTTCCTTGAGAAGGGTATTAAGAACTTTGAAGAAGGTAAAAATGCATATGTAATAAGTAACTAGTCGCCTGCCGAACCCCCTAACCTTACCAAAGCTCCAAACTTTGGAAGAGTTTGAAGCATTTAGCATTAAAAAATCTACCTTTGTTCGTATGAGCCGGACAACCCTATTTGCTGACATCTTATTGCCTTTACCTGTAAAAGGCACCTTCACATATCGGATTCCTTTCGAGTGGAACGATTCGGTTAAGGTTGGGCAAAGGATATCGGTACAATTCGGTAAAAAGAAAGTATACGCTGGTTTGATCCGGCGAATTCATCAGCAGGTACCGGCAACTGTTCCTAAATACATTCTCCATTTGCTTGATGAACAAGCTTTGGTAAATCCTATACAGTTCCGGTTTTGGGAATGGCTTTCTGGCTATTATATGTGTACTGAAGGCGAAGTAATGCAAGCCGCGCTTCCATCAGCTTTTAAACTGTCCAGCGAATCAAAAGTATTGCTGGCGCCAGGTTTTAAAGCGGATGAAAACATACTGGACGAATACGAATACAGGATTACAGAGGCATTGCTAGCAAAGGAAAAGTTGACAATCGATGAAATTTCAAAACAGGTAGGTTTTCAAAAAGTACAGCCTCTTCTGAAAAGGATGATCGATAAGCGGCTGATCTATATGGAAGAAGAACTCAAGGGAGGTTATAAGCCTAAGCTGGAAAAAATAGTTTCGCTCAGTAATACTTTTCAGGGAGAAAAGGATATCCAGCAACTGATGGATGATCTTGGAAAACGGGCGCACAAACAATTGGAACTTGTGATGGCTTACATAAGCCTGAGGGGATTTTCAAAAAACAAAAATGAGCACATCAGCAAAGATGTGTTGCTGAAAAAAGCAGGAAGCAATTCTACTATTCTGAAAGTGCTCGTGGATAAAGGTATTTTTGAAATCTCGGAAAGGATGATCAGCCGGTTTCAGAACAAAGAAACCGAAAAGGCAGCACCCATTGTCCTCAGTGAGATGCAAAAAATAGCTTTTGACCATATTCATTTGGCATTTGTGAATTTCAATGTAGTGTTGTTGCATGGCGTTACCTCTGGTGGGAAAACAGAAATATACATCAAGCTTATTCAGAAAGTGCTGAAAGAAGGAAAACAAGTATTGTATTTGTTGCCTGAAATCGCGTTAACCACGCAAATTATCAGCCGGCTAAAAAAGTATTTTGGCGACAAAGTGGGCATTTACCATTCGCGATACAGCAAAGATGAGAGGGCAGAAGTGTGGAACAATCTTTCCGGCCGGGAGAAATCATGTGAAGCCTCGAAATACGAAATCATCCTTGGTCCCCGGTCTGCCATATTCTTGCCGTATGAGAATTTAGGTCTGATCATCGTGGATGAAGAGCATGACCAGTCGTACAAACAGTTTGATCCGGCGCCACGCTACAACGCCCGTGATGCAGCCATATACCTGGCAACCATCCACAAAGCAAAAGTGGTACTTGGATCTGCGACGCCCTCCATTGAAAGCTATTACAATGCTATGAATGGAAAGTACGCATTGGTTGAACTGAATGAGCGCTACGGTGGATTGAAAATGCCGGATATCGAGGTGGTTGATTTACGTGATGAACACAGGCGTAGGATGCTGAGATCTCACTTTTCTTCGGTACTGCTGAGAGAAATAAACGAAGCCTTGAAAGATCAAAAGCAGGTGATATTATTTCAGAACAGACGGGGATTTTCGTTGCGTGTGGAGTGCGAACAATGCGGCTGGGTGCCCCAATGCAAGTACTGTGATGTAACCCTTACATATCATAAACACAGCGAGTTGCTGAAATGCCATTATTGCGGGTATTCAACCACCATCCCGCATGAGTGCCATGATTGTGGCAATACATTTTTAAAGATGCAGGGATTTGGTACTGAACAAGTGGTGGAGGAACTGTCGCTTATTTTACCTGATGCGCGCATTGATAGGATGGACCTGGATACCACCCGCACAAAGAACGCTTTTCATAGAATTATTTCCAACTTTGAAGACCGGAAAACCGATATCCTGATAGGTACTCAAATGGTAACCAAAGGACTGGATTTTGATAATGTACAGGTTGTTGGGGTTTTAAGCGCCGATAATATGCTCAGTTTTCCTGATTTCAGGGCACATGAACGCAGTTTCCAGTTGATGGAACAGGTAAGTGGCCGGGCCGGCAGAAAACATAAACAAGGAAAAGTGGTTATTCAAGCCTGGAGACCTGGGCATTCCATCATCAGATGTGTGGTAAAACATGATTACATTGAGATGTACAAACTGCAATTGGCAGAACGAAAACGATTCTTTTATCCACCCTATTACCGGTTGATCATTGTTAAAATGAAACATAAAAGACCAGAATTGCTGCATGAAGGATCACTTGTGTTTGCGAAAGAATTGAGAAGCAAGTTTGGAAAGATGCTGTATGGTCCCGAATATCCGCTGGTGGCAAGGGTACGGTCATATTATATAAAACATATTATGATCAAAGTAGCCAGAGGTAGTCATTATGCTTCAGTGAAAGATGAAATGAACCAGTCTTTACAGGAGTTCCGGACACTGGCGAAATATAAGTCCATTGTTATTCAACTTGATGTAGATCCGCAATAATGACAAAGCTTAAAATTATACCGATTCTCGCCGGGGTTGGCCATGTATACCTGGTAATTACCGAAAAGGGATTTTTACTGGTGGATACCGGAACCAAAGGATATGAAAATAAAATTCTGAAGGCAGTCACTTCAAGGGGATTGAATATCGAAGCTCTTCAAATTATATTTCTTACGCATACCCATTATGATCATGCTGGCTGTGCAGCGTTTTTGAAAGAAAAGTCAGGAGCCAAAATAATCGTTCATGAATCAGAGGCCGATAAACTCAGGGATGGTTTCCACAGGGTGCCGGATGGCACCAATCCATTATTCAGCGTAATTTCATTTATGGGTAAGCGGGTGTCTAAACTATATAATAAATTTCAACCGGTTGCGCCCGATATCATATTTGATGATGAACTGGAATTATCCCCATTTGGAATCGAAGGAAAAATTATCCATACGCCAGGTCATACATCCGGCTCATCATCATTGATCATTGAAAATAATGCATTTGTTGGTGACAGTTTATTTAATATCATGCATAAAATATATCCGCCATTTGCAAATGATGAAACGGCATTGCTTGAAAGCTGGAAAAAATTGCTGAAACAGGATGCGGATTGGTATTATCCGGCGCATGGTAAAAGATTGAGGCAAAAACAAATAAGAAAAGAGTTTGAAAAAAGAAACAGAAATAAAGTATAGGCGGTTTACTCTTCTTCAATAATTACAAACACATCTTCATTGTCTTTTTTCATATAATATTTCTCGCGGGCATATTTTTCAAGATGTGCTGTATCATTTTCCAACACATTGATGGCGCCTTTTGTTTTCTCAATTTCCTCCAGGTAATAGGACTTTTGGTTTTCGAGGTTTTTCAAATTCCTGCTTAGTCTGAACTGATCAATAAAACTTTCCTGATCGAAAAATACCATCCATACAAGGAATGCAAGCGCTGTAATGAAGTATTTATTGAGTATGTATTTTCTGAAAAACATCATGAATATTGTGATTGCAAATGTAGCGACAGAATAAGTGTTTTATTATCAAAAGCGGTATTATTTTAAACTTTTTTTTGTTAACACCCAATTCATACTTAACTTTATAACATCGTTTAATAAATATATTCATCAATTAAATTTTTATTACATGGAAAATGAAGACATACAAATTGAACAAAAAGTGGTACGGGAAGTAAGTTTGCCACTATTTAGCAGTAAAGGCTGGATCAAATTTCTGGGTATTCTTATGATCATTTACGGAGTGTTTGCGGCTTTGACGATTGTCGGGATTATTATTGCATGGCTGCCTATATGGCTGGGCGTTCTGTTGAATCAAACGGCCAACAGGATCGAACAGGCGCAAGCTTCGGGAGATGTTTTGGCAATGGTCAGATCGCAAAACAGTTTAAGTACTTATTTTACAGTGTATGGTGTACTTGCCCTAATAGGTATTATTGGATCTATTATTGCGATCATCGTGGTTATCGCGTCCGGTGTTATATTTCAACTTCCTGAGTTGATGCAGGAAAATTACTATTAGAGCTTGTTTTATTTGTGGCAATACCTTTTGATCACATTGTAGGCGTCGGTGATTCCTAGTTCACCAGCAATGCTGAGGTCTTTGCAGGCAAGTTCATTTTCTTCCAGGAATAAGAGTGTCAGTGCCCTGTTGTAATATGCTTCTGCCATATCCGGTTCAAGTTCGATGGCACGTGAATAATTATCAATGGCACGGTGGTATTCCTTCAGCCTTAATTGCACATTGGCCCTGTTGTAATATACAAATGGTAAATCCGGGTTTTGCCTGATTACCTTACTATAATCGTCCATAGTGCTATGATAATCCGGTTCTTCAATTTCTTTTCTTGGTTCGTTGTATCCACTCCGGCTTATAGTAATTGCACTCGTATATTCCTGTTCATTAAATATGAATTCATCTAGTTCATATTGGGTTGTTCCACGGTTTAAGTAAGCATAGGAAATATAAGGATCATGTTTCAGGGCTTTGTTATACGCATTGATCGCAATGCTGTAATTCTGCAGCATGCTGTTTACCACACCTTTCATGAAATAAGCACCTGCCGTATCGCCCGCGATGAGAATGGCACTGTCAATGCGTTGTAATTCGCTAATGGTGGTTTCATTCGATACAGGTCCCTCCCGTGTAGTAAAAACCAGTTTGATGCCAAAGCGGTTATTCGCATTGAATTTGGCAATATTCTCATCATAATATTCATTCTTCGCATTTTCTTTATCGACGGGAGAAGATGATTTGATGCCATAAACAAGAAAAAAGTTAGGTTTAGGTTTGATGGTGATACGCTGGAACTGGATACGTCCTTTCTTTACGTTCCCGCTCACAAAGTCAGCTTCAAATTCAATGATCTTGTTGAAATAAATAGAATCCTGGTACCGGCGATAAATAGTTTCGTAATCTTTTTTATCACTATTCAGCTCTTCAATAATATTCATGGCGATATCATGATCCTGAACCGATCCGAACCGGTCTCCTTTCTGCTGACGTACAACCGATCTATTCACATAAGCGCCTACAAAATCCGGAAAAATCTCAATACACCTGGTAAAATCAGCTTCCGCATTGTCCAGGTGCTCCAATTCGGCATTCACAATACCCCGGTTAAAATAAGCATACACATTTAAAGGATTGATCTGTGCTGCGGCAGTGTAATCTTCGAGGGCTTCTTCGTAATTTTCCTGCATGGATTTTATGAGTGCCCTGTTATAAAAAGTGAGGGCATTGTCGGGTTCCAGGTCAATTACCTTATCATAATCTTTTAAGGCGGCTACTGTATCATTTAGTTTAAGATAGGTCAATCCTCGCTGGAAGTACACCAGTGGATCTTCATCATCAAGTGAGATGGCATGATTAAAATCGGCAATGGCCTGGTCAAGGCTATCGATCTCGTATCGTACAATACCTCGTTTTGCCCATGCCTGCACGTTAAAATAGTCGAGTTGAATGGCCTGGTTCAGGTCGGCCAGCGCTTTTTCGTGCTCATTTAACAAATGATAAGATACGCCACGGTTCAACCACGCAGCTGCCAGTTCATGATCAAGATCAATGGCGGAAGTATAATCTTCAACAGCACCTTGATAGTCGTTCAGGTGAAGTTTTGTATCGCCACGGGCAAGGAATAATTCAGCATTGAAAGGGTCAATTTTTAGGGCTTTGTCAAAATCGCTAATGGCCAGCGCATAATCATACATACGGTCACGTGAAATGCCCCGGTAATGGTAGGCTCTCACGTATAATGGATGCAATGCAATTGTTTTTGAAAAATCGTTGATGGCGCCCTGGAAATCGCCCAGGCTGAACTTGGCGATGCCCCTGAGAAAATACGCTTCGAAACCTTCTTTTTTTGAATAGATAGCCGTATTGAAGTTGTTGATAGCCTCAAGGTAACGGCTTTTTTGCATTTCCATCTGGCCCAGACGAATAAAATGGTCATAATTTACCTGCGATTTCAAGGAAACTGATATTGCCAGAAAAATGAGCAATACACCGAAAAATTTAACCGTAATGAAAGGCGTCTTCAATGTTTTCAAATTATCGTCAAAAATAGAACTTCTTTTTTGATGCTGTTCAGCGCTTATCTTGTTAAATTTGTCTGAGTCAAAAAAAAGCATCATCATGAAAAAGAACTTAATCGCTTATTCTTTATTGTGGGTATTTCTTGTAATATTAGCAACTAACAGCTTTGCGCAATCAGAAACTGATAACACCCAAATTGAAGAACTGAATCAAAAACTGGAAAACCTCAGGCATCGTTTCGATCGCTTGGAAAAACTGAATGAAGACCTGCTATGGTTTCAAATGGTGGGCGATGTGGCATTCATTGATAAAGTATATATAACCGGTCCCCCCAATCCACATATTAAAAACCCGACAGCTATGGGAGTTGATAATCCCATCAAATTTTGGAACTATGTATTTATCCCAAAAAATATTGACCCCGATAAAAAATACCCATTACTGGTGTTCCCTCATGGTGGCGTGCATGGCGATTTTACCACCTATTACCAGCATATTATCCGCGAAATAGTGGCGCAGGGCTATATAGTGGTAGCACCTGAATACCGGGGAAGTACGGGCTATGGAAAAACCCAGTACGAGCGCATTGATTATGGTGGACTGGAAAATGAGGATGTGTATGCGGCCCGCAATTGGATGATCGATAATTATGAATTTGTAGACAAAAACCGGGTTGGTATCATCGGGTGGAGCCACGGTGGTATGATCGCATTGATGAATATTTTTGATCATCCGGAAGATTACCAGGTGGCTTTTGCCGGTGTGCCGGTGAGCGACCTGATCTCAAGAATGGGTTACCAGACGCAGGATTACCGAGATCTTTACTCGGCAGATTATCATATTGGTAAAACTGCTTACGAGGATGTGGAAGAATATAAAAGGCGCTCACCGGCGTGGAATGCCCACAAATTTCAAAATACGCCACTATTGATCCATACCAACACCAATGATGATGATGTGAATGTGCTGGAAGTGGAACACATGATTAAATCGCTGAAGGCGGAGAATAAAAAGTTTGAATATGAAATCTATCAGGATGTGGAGGGTGGTCATTCATTCGACAGGATTGATACGCAAGTGGGACAGGAGATCAGGGTGAAAATTTATAAATTCCTTTCGCAACATCTTGATCCGCCTACACCTATTAAATCTGTTAAAGAACTAAAGAAAGCAGCCTACAGGTTCTGAGGTGTAGAAATAAAACTTATTTTCAGGCACTAATTAAACAACTTGAATGATCATATTAAGTACATCTGCACATTTCGATTATTTGCCGATATTCATCATCGTGGCCATCGCGTGGGCTACGCCTTTATTGCTTTCCATGCTTCGACTTAAAAAGGTGCCGTCAGTGTTGGTGGAGATCATTTTAGGTTTTGTGGTAGCACGGTATTTTATTGGCGGGCTGCCTGACGACACAACCCATATACTTGAGTTTTTAGCGCAGGTAGGTTTGATTTTTCTGATGTTTTTAAGCGGGCTGGAAATAGATGTTGACAAGATCATTGCATCATTCCCCAGGAAGAAAGTAACTATCTCACGATTTGTCTCAAATCCGTTGATGGTAGGGTTTATATATTTTATGATGGCCCTGGTACTTGCCTATACCAGCGCTTTCGGTATTTCATACCTGATCGATATTCCGAATATCTGGTATTTCGCCCTGATCATGGTGGCTACATCACTCGGCATTGTGATGCCTGTGCTGAAGGAACGGGGGGATATCAGCAGCCGCTACGGGCAGATGATCATCATAGCCGCATCGCTATCTGATTTTTTCGGTATCGTTTTGTTTACCATTACAGCATTTTTAATAAAAAGCGGGTTTCGCTATGAGCTGCTGTATATTTTTGGGATTTTTATCCTGTTCTACTTATTTTACATCATAGGTCAGCGGGCGAGGCACTTTCCTGTTATCAAAAAGCTTGTTTACCAGTTGTCGCATGCGGCAGCTCAAATACAGGTGCGTGGTTCAATGGTACTGATACTGGTTTTCGTAGTGATCGCCCAGTATATTGGTGGTGAAGTGGTATATCTGGGGGCATTTTTAAGTGGTCTCTTCCTGTCGTCACTGTTGCATAAAGAGCGATCCACTATTTTGCTGAAGTTGGACGGGATGGGGTTCGGGTTTTTTATTCCCTTTTTCTTTATTATGGTGGGGGTACAATTTGATCCTGCAGGATTGATGGAATTTGATGCATCTCAAATCTGGTTCTTGCTGGCCTTACTTATTTCTTTATATGCTTTAAATGTGTTGCCGGCTATATTATGGAGGCGTGTTTTCGGGCTTCGTAAAGCCTTGGCGGGTGGCTTTTTGATGGCTTCCAGGTTAAGCCTGGTTATTGTGGCTTCGGCTATTGGATTGGAGTTGGGTGTGATCACACCGGGTATTAATGCAGCCTTTATATTGCTTGCAGTGGCCACCTGTTTCATATCGCCTTACCTGTTCAATTTGATTGCCCCGGATGCCTCCCTGGAAGGTAACAAAACAATTTTAATAGGAGGGAACAAGATCGCAGTTTTGCTGGCCAAGCGACTGAAGATGCATGGAAAAAAAGCAGTCATTATAGAAAAAAACAGTGAAAGAGCAGCAGAAATCCGTTCAAAGGGCATTTACTGTATCGAAGGTGATGGCAGGGATGTGCTGATATACAAGGATGTAGCCATTACTTCAGCGGATTACGTGGTAGTTGAAACAGGCTCATCGAGAGAGAATTACAGGATTTGCAAAATGCTGAAGAACGATATGTTGCATGATAAGATCATTACCCGTTCTTTTACGTCCATTTTTGAAGAAAAGCTGAAGAAACTGGATGTTACAACGGTTGATCTGACAGGTGTACTGGCCACAACCATCGAAAGTTTGATACTGCGGCCTACCACATATCATGCATTGGTAGAGTCATTTGAGAGTTTCAGCGTACAGGAAATCATTATCCGGAATAAGGAAGTGGATGGCATGCAGGTAAAAGAAGTCCCGCTCCACAAGGATGTTATTTTAATGATGGTAAAACGCGACAATTCGAATTACATCCCCCATGGCGAAACCTATTTTAAACTGGGTGACATTTTGCATGTGTTTGGCACCGACAGCGCCCTGGAGAATACCAGGCAGAAAATGGGTTAAAAAAAGCGCCCTTTTGTTGTGATAAAGGCGCTCAGAATTTAGGTTAAAGTTAATAATCTATCAGTATTTGAGAAAAATTTAAATAAACGATCATTCGGGCCGAAACTTAAAAGAGAGCAGCGTATAAGTATTAATTGAATACGATTGCGCTGCAGTAATCACATAAGGACCTTTCTGAGAGCGTGTTAACAGCCATCACCGTTGGCTACATTATATTCTTCTTCAAATTTGTAATATTTGATATGAATTTTACAACTGACACCTTGCATCTCATTTTGGTTTTCATTCCCAGTGCCAGCCCAACTAACTACTATTCCGTATGAACTTCCTTCGGGTTTGCTGCTATCGATGGCTTCTGATATTGAAATTCTCCATACAGTGACTCCGTCTTCATAATAATGCGTTTCCATTCCTTCATTGGTAGGAAACCATCCAAATAAGGATTGAAACTCATAACTAATAGGCGGCCGTTTTTCTCCTGTTGCAGGGACAATATTTGCCCACCTGAATTCTAGTGTCATCTCGGCATGGCATGCTGCATCCGCTTCCAGTTCACCAGAGAAGTCGTATGTGCTGTAGCTCCCTTCAGGATTAGTCGAGTTGACAATAACTTCTTTTTCAGCCACTTTAGTACTTTCGCATTGGCAACCAAATCTGGCTCTATCAGCTTCACAAGAGTTAAATTGGAAAGCAACGAACGTAAAAATTGTCAATATTAGTAGGTTATAATACTTTTTCATAATTCTGTTTTTAATTATTATTTCAGTTTATCCAATATATCTTTCGGAACAGCATCTTTATGCACTGCAATACCGATAGTTTGTAGCTTCACATAAGCCTCAGAAGCATAAAAATAGCCTTCATAAATGTGGCCATCCGTACCCCATGAGTTTTTTACTTTGTAGTATTTGTTGCCATTTTGGTCGGTGGCAGTTCCAACTAACAACATGCCGTGGTCGTCAGTTACCATATAATTGTCATAGTGTTCCTGGCGCATTTCGGGGGTTATTACTTTTTCTTTTACAGGTGCATCAAAACTATAAAGCGATTCTTTCTTTTCTTTTTCTGTCAATGCTTCCCATTTTTCCTTTTCGGTACCCGCAAGGTCTGGTTTGTCTTCGTCAGGAATAATGGCCATGCCTTTTTTCCATGAAAAACCTTTGTCGCTCACATCGGCACCCCAATTTACGGTGTAACCGTTCTCGAGAGCATTGTCAATAATGGCCATCATTTCATCCAAATGTACATTCCAGATAGGAGACCACAACCAGTTGTCAGGAATTTCCATCACAAATTCTTCGTAATAAGGACGATGGGAATAGGAAGTTATTTCCAGGTAATCACCGGTATTAAATCCGGTCATTTCGGCAAAACTTTTTGGTGTATATTCTTTGCCTTCATAGGTGAAATTTTCAGGAATTTCGCCCAGGTAGGTGTCAAGTACGGCTTCAAATCCATCATGCCACACGGGCGATAGTTTCCTGTTCTTATTTTTAATTATTGCATCTACATAAGAACTGAGTAACACATCCAATTCGCCATGTGTGTGGTTCTCTTCCCCATAGTTAAGCCCCGAATACGTATCTTCAGGCATCATACCATATTCGTCAATCACGCGAAATACGTCTGTTACTTCGGCGCCACCACCAAAATTTAATTTGCCCTGCATACGTACATACTTTTTTGCCCTGTCAGAATAGGTATGATACACGCAAAACATTTCCGACAGGTCGTATTCTTTATTGGTCAGTCGCATCAGTTCAGCCTCGACAAACGCGATGCCGGCAAAACTCCAGCAGGTTCCGGAGCGGTACTGGTTTTTTACGGAAGTGTTAGGTACGTTGATCACTTCGGTGAATACATAACCTTCTTTTTCTTTCTTGTCTTCTTCCTGGGCAATAGCTACCTGGCTGATAAATAGCAGCGCAACCAATAACCAGGATGTGGTTTTTAAGTTCATTTTGTAATTTTTAAAGATTTGTAATAACAATTTTCAGTACCACAAATGTAAAGAAATGGCCTATGACAATAATTGGTTGTCAGTTGAAATATGATATGAGAGGCGTTAATATGTATTCATTCTAAATATAATCTGGCAAAAAACCATGTTTTAATAAATATAGTGGTTTTCAGGGATTTATTTTCAAAATTGGAATTGTACTTTAGCAACAACCCGGACATTAAGTATCGTTCTTCTTCAAAAACCAGCGCAGTATTTTTTTTGTGAACGTCTGATCTTCAACATTGGTTCGCGTTTATTTAACAGACTCATACGTTCATTCATTTATCCCGGACGTTTATATATCTATTCCATATTGGCTTTTTTGAGAACGTAACTTTGAAGAGGATTAAATCCATATGTTGGATGTACTCATAACCTAAATAAAATCTGCCATGAAAATTATCTTCATTTGCTTATTCCTGTTAAATATTTTCTTTTGTGCTATATCACAAGAATTTTATGCATTGAATGAACCACTCAAAACTCTGGATGGTTCATTAATTGAAATGAATGATGTGCTCACTTCCAAACAGGGTACGATTCTCATATTCTGGGAAACCAACAGCCATCAATGTTGCAATAACTTGGAAAACCTGCAGGATTCATGGGTTGAAGAATTGAAAAAACTTGGTATTGAATTAATTGCTATCTGCGTAAACTGCCCAGGTAATTGGGCTAAGGTGAAACCGTTGGTAGCAGGAAAAGGATGGGATTTCGATGTGTATATTGATATAAATGGACAATTGAAAAGAACATTGGGAATTACAACTACACCATATACTGTCTTATTGGATGGCGATAAAAATATCAGGTGCCGCTATCCCGGTTATTGCTCAGGAGATGAAGTGCAGATTTGCGAGAAGATCAAACACTGCCTGGAAAATGATGGAGACCTGGCAGCGCTTAAGTAATTAAAGCGAAGCAGTTTACTTGACAAACGGCATACATATTCGTATATTTATGACATTAATCAAATTAACCTATTAACATACCCCTGCTAAAGTGTTCACACCGAAATATATTGAACTCCCAATTTTATTCACCCATTCAATTTCACTGCTATGAAAAAATCATTTTTTGTATTTTTTGTTTTATTGATTTTCAGCATCATGCAAGTTGATGCGCAACTCAAGCCCATTGTAACCAAAGCTAAATATGTTGACAAAACGCCCCCATTGCGGGAAATGGAACTGGTAATTCCCGGTATTCGCGACCGCAGTTGGAAAGACAATGTGATTGAAAATAAACTTGATTTTCCAGGTGCCCCTAATGAATACAAAGATTCCGGCCCTGACCAGGTCTGGCAAAATAAATTTGGCAAACAAAGGCATAACGAACCCATCCAAAATTTTGATGGAACAGGCAATGTGAATGGTGTGATGCCACCGGATACGGATGGTGATGTAGGCCCCAATCATTATTTCCAGATGGTTAATTTGTCCTTTCAGATATTCGACAAAGAAGGCAATTCTTTATATGGGCCTGCTGATAATTCCACACTCTGGAATGGTTTTATAGGTCCGTGGACTGGTCATAATGACGGCGACCCTATTGTGGCCTATGATGAATTGGCGGATCGATGGGTGGTTTCGCAATTTGCCCTAAGGTGCGACGATGACACCTGGTGGGAGTTGGTTGCGGTTTCGGCTACATCTGATCCACTTGGCGCCTATTATAGGTATGCTTTTGAGTATCCTGTTTTTAACGATTACCCCAAATTAAGTGTTTGGCCCGATGCCTACTATTGCTCTTTCAACCTCTTAGATGATTATAACCGCGTAGGTGCTTCCGCCTATGAGCGTGAAGCGATGCTAATAGGTGATATAAATGCCAGGCATGTGTTATTTGATTTACCTGAGGAATTGGCAACGTGGGCCATGTTGCCTGCTGATTTTGACGGAACCCCTCCCGCAAACGGAACGCCAAATTATTGGACATGCATTACAGATGATGAGGGTCATTTATGGGATGAAGATATGATCAGGGTCTGGGAATTTACAGTTGATTGGAATGACCCGCAAAATTCCACGTTCGTGGAAGTACAGAACTTACCCCCTGAGCCGTTTAGTTACCGGCTTTGCGATGCAGGAAATCTTCAGGATTGTATTCCCCAGCCGGATGGGGCCCCAAATCTTGATGCCTTATCAGCATTTTCTATGAAACCCTTGCAGTACCGCAATTTTGGTTCATATGAAACCCTGGTGTTAAACCATACCGTTAACGCAGACGGGAATGGACTGGCGGGAATCAGATGGTACGAACTGCGAAAAGAAAATGAAGTAGATGGATGGTATATTTACCAGCAGGGCACCTATGCGCCGGATGAAAATTGCCGGTGGATGGGCAGCATCGCCATGGATGCCAGGGGATATATTGCCCTGGGATATACGGTTTCAAGCACTTATGTCTATCCTTCACTACGTTACACCGGCAGGCCACCAGATGCACCGCTTGGTGAAATGACTTTTACAGAAGAAGAAATTATTGCCGGAGGAGGAGTGCAAACCGGTGATCCGCATCGTTGGGGAGATTATTCCATGATGGCTGTCGATCCTTCAAACGACTCCACATTCTGGTACACCGGTGAATATATGGCAGCCACCAGTGGTTGGGGCTGGAGTACTCGCATTGCCGCTTTCAACCTCATCATTGATGAAACGCCTCCCGCGGCCATTACCGATCTGCAGGCGCAAAATACAACAACGAATGCTATTGAGCTCAATTGGACCGCCACCGGTAACAACGGGAACGATGGAACAGCATATTACTACCAGGTCAGGTATAGCGAAGAACCTATTGATGAAGATAACTGGGAAACTGCAATAGTTGTTGAAAATGAGATGACACCTGCTGCATCAGGAACACCTGAAACATTTATAGTTGATGGGCTCGAATACAACACCGAATATTATTTTGCTGTAAAAGCCGGAGACAAGCAATACAATATATCAGGTGTTTCAAATTCACCTTCCGGAACAGTGGCGGGACCGCCCATGCTGGCGCTTGATGAAACAGCAGTTGAAGTGAAGATATTTCAGCCCGGTTTGGTACAACGCCCATATACGATATCTAACACGGGAGAAACGGATGTTAATTACAAGTTTTATAAAGAGATTGTCGAAATTCCTGAAAATGAAGGAAAGGTGCTTGATACGCTCGAAAACGGGGCTTATTATTATCGGGGTCTGACCTGGGCGAACGGGTATTTATATATGCTGGATCGGCTGGGAAGCTATATGTTCAAATACGATACTGAGCTTCAGTTAAAGGTGGACACCTTCGATATCCATAACGAGCCCACCGGATTGTGCTGGGATGGAACCTATTTCTGGATTGGGGATGACGATGGGTTGATCAGGGCATATAACCCGGATGGTACCCCGGCGGCCATAAGTTTCAGTTGCCCCTTTGCACATGCTACGGCACTTGCTTATTCAGGTGAATATTTTGTAGTTGCTGAGTCGAAGACAAACCCAAAAATATATTTCCTCGATCAGCAGGGCAATGAAATAATGGAATACAAAACAAAATTGAAATTTGCACCTACATACTTTGCGTGGGCTGATGATCATTATGGTTGTAACCTGTGGTATACGGATACGAGGCGCATGATAGGTCAGTTATGCTTTGTGGGTGATTCTGCCTTTGTCTCCACAGAGTTTGAAAGCCTCGGGAATAACTTATCAGCCATAACGCATGATGGAGTCGATCTATGGCAGGGCGAAGACTTAAGTTATATATACCAAATTGATGACGGAATGGATGAGATCTCCTGGTTCAATACGGTGCCTGATGAAGGAACAGTTGCCGCAGCAGCATCAGCAGAAGTAGTCGTGCAGGCCGATTTAGCGATGCTGCCTGAAAAGGATACCTCAACGGTAGTTAATATAAAGTCAAATGATCCTGTGAATAATTCAATTTTTGTACCCTTTAATTTTATTTATGCTACCATTGATCTGGGTGCCGACACCAGCTTTTGCAGTGAGCGCAATATCTTACTTGATGCCGGAGATGGCTATAAAGCATATACCTGGTCGGATGGAACGGATGAACAATCACTGTTGGTAGATTCAACTGCTTATGGACTTGGTACTTTTTCTGTATGGGCTGAGGCTTTGGATTATGCCGATGGCTCCTATCGTGATACTATTATGATTACGTTCGAAGACTGCACAGGCATTGATGAATTTACTGCAGATGCTGTCATATCTATAATTCCCAATCCAAATGAGGGTGTTTTTGATATTATCGCTGAAGGTTTTCCTGAAAAAGTGATACTTCAGATCATGGATCTGAATGGACGCATTGTATACAGTACCCTACTCGAACCCGATAATGGCCGCATAAGTAAACAGATGAACCTCACCGGGTATTCAAAAGGTTTATACCTGGTTAAATTGATGAACGAAAACAAAGCTTATACACATAAGATTGTTATCGAGTAATAAGCCTGATTTTAATAACCCAAAACCAATGATCATGAAAAAAATTACAATTCATTTAATTGCATTTGTCTTTATCTTTTGTGCATGTGGACAATTAATCCAATCTCAAACAATAAACCGTGAAGAGATTGATGAGTTTATCCTGGATAAAATGGAAATATACCATGTGCCGGGGCTTTCAGCGTGCATCATTATCGGAGATTCTATTGCCTGGAATAATAATTATGGATACATGAACCTTGAAGATAGTATTCCGGTAAGTGATTCCACCTTATTTAATATTTTTTCCATTGGAAAATCGTTAACTGCAGCTTGTGTCATGCAATTATGGGACAAAGGATTCTTAGGTTTGGATCAGTCAATAAATGACTTTTTGCCTTTTCAGATTATCAATCCATATAATGGTGCAGATAGTATTACGCCTCGTATGCTGATGTCGCATTCCGCAGGAATTAAAGATGTAAACTTTGATAGTTTTATTACAATTGGTGATCCAACTATCACGCTGGCTTACTTTGTGGAAAATTACTTTAGTGAAGGCGGAGAATATTACAAAAATATAAACTTCTACACAAGTGAGCCCGGAATGTATTATCATTATTCAAATTTTGGTTCTGCATTAAATGGTTTTCTGGTTGAACCTCTTACCGATATAAATTTTAGTGAATATGCACAAGATTCTCTGTTGGAACCTTTGGAAATGTACAATTCAGCATGGTACCTGAATGAGCTAAATATTGATAACCTGGCAACAGGATATCATTATTCATCAGGAAACTTTATACCTCAATCACATTTAGGTCATCCCGCTTATCCCGGCGTTTCATTGCGTTCAACAGCATTGGAGCTTTCAAATTTTGTGATCATGCTATTGAATAATGGAATTTATAAGGATATAAATATCCTATCGGAAGCAGCTATAGATTCAATGAAAAGAATCCAGAATCCGAATTGGAGTGGATATGGTACTACCTGCTTGGGAATGTACCAGAGAGATGATTATGGTGATAGAATAGTTTGGGGTCATAATGGGGGAAGCGACGGTGGTTATGCAGCACATTACTATTTCTGTCCAGCCGAAAATTCGGGAATTGTTATCACCACCAATTCAGAGCAATACATTGATCCAATAGTGCAATATTTATTTGACCATGCCGCAGTAATAACCGATATCCCTTCAAGGCCAGAAAATGGATCATTTAATGTAAATGTATACCCAAACCCGGCAAAAAACCAATTAACCATTGATTTTAAGTTAGAAAACGGATCAGATGTAATCATAGAAATTTGTGATGTTTCAGGAAAGAGAATGAAGGCATTAACTGAAAAATCATATACCAGAGGAGCGCAGCATTTTGAAGTGAAAATGCAAAGCTTGTCTCCCGGCATCTACTTCCTCCGCCTGCAGGCAGGAAATGAGGTGGTGACGAAGAAAATAGTAAAACTGTAAACCTTATATTAATTCTAATAACCCAAAACCAATGGTCATGAAAAAAATTACATTTCTAACAACAATGATTTTGTGCAGTATTATATTCAATATGAACGCACAGCAGTTTATTAAAATTGATGCTTCCTTTTATAGTGAGGCATTGGATGAAGTTAAAATGGTTGATATTTATCTACCTGGCGATTACTATCAAAACCCTGAACTTCAATATGCAACCATTTATTATTTGCATGGTGGAGGGGGTAACCAAAATTCAGGATATGAGAATGCACTTTGGTACTATAACCTTCACTCCGATAATACAACAATTACATCTCCGCCGGCAATCTTTGTTTGTCCCGATGGTTCATGTCCTCCATACAGGGGAAGTGATTATGTTAATTCTGAGTTATACGGAAATTATGAAGATTTTATTATGCAGGATGTAATAGGATTTGTTGAAAATAACTTCAGGGCAAACCCGGATAAAAATTTTAGGATGATAACTGGCACATCGATGGGAGGATTTGGGTCTAGTAGGCTTGCAGCTGCTTATCCGGAAAAATTCAGGGCGAGTTTTCCTTACATCGGTTTTGTTGCCATGCCGGATACTCTTTTTGATACATGGAAAGATTTATATTACCAAGAAAACGGTAATTATATTCCAGCTATCACCGGTGGTACAAATACACAACTGTTGCTCACCATGTGTGGAGGTTTATCACCAAATATGAACAATCCACCCACTTATGTTGATTTTCCTTTCGACACTTTAGGCAATTGGGTGGATACTATATTAAATAAATGGTATAATTATGATGTCAGCAGATTGGTAAAAAACCTACCTGATGAAAATGAACTGGCTTGGTTCTTAGGTTGTGGAACAACGGATTATATGTGCACTTACCCTACTTATCTTCAATTCACGGATAGCCTGGATTATTACAATATAGCTTATGATTATCACTTCTTTGATGGAGGGCATATATTCAATCCCGAAACCTGGATGAACGGGATGCTGTGGATGGACTCCATTATTAACCACTCATTTCAAGTGGTTGGAATAAGCTCTTCCGAATCGATTCAGAGAGATTTAACAATTTTTCCAAACCCGGTTAACGATAGACTAACTGTTCACTTTGATGGGAAAATGACCAGGTTTGAAATCATAAACTCAACTGGAACAGTTGTGAATAGCCAAAAGATTGATACGCAAAATAATGGGATGAGTCCGTTTCATATTGATGTAAGCAACCTTCCACCCGGTATCTATTTTCTCCGCCTGCAGGCAGGAAATGAGGTGGTGACGAAGAAAATAGTAAAACTGTAAACCTTATATGAATTATAGTAACCCAAAACCAATAAACATGAAAAAAATTACTCTACTTATCGTTTTGTCAATAATCATTCAGACTACTGGATTTTCTCAACCATGTCCAGATAGCATTGGTTTCACTTCACAAGCACAGATTGACAGTTTTCAAATAAACTTCCCAAATTGTACGGAAATTGAGGGATTAGTTTTCATTGGTGACATTGAATATGATACTGACATTAATAACCTTGAAGGATTAAGCGCTTTGACTTCCATAGGAGGGGGTTTAATGATTGCAGGTACTAGTTATTTGACTAACTTAACTGGACTTGATAATCTGACTTCGGTTGGAGGCTCTATTTCCTTAGGGGTTACTACTTTGATTGGTACGGCAGGTAATTCGGGCTTAACTAGTCTTAGCGGGTTAGAAAGCCTACATACCATTGGTGCACAATTAACTATTAAAAGTGCTCCCAACTTAACAAATTTGTCTGGATTACAAAATCTGACTTCGATATATTCCCTTCATATTGAAAACAACCAATCTCTCACAGATATTAGTGGAATAGAAAATATTAATGCAGGAACAATTTCTGTATTGAACATTAATAATAATATATCCTTATCAACATGCAATGTGAAAAGTATTTGTGATTATCTGGGAACCCCTAATGCAATAGTTTTTATCCATGACAATGCTTCTGGCTGCAACACACCTGAAGAAATTGAGGAGGCCTGCTCTAGCTGCTTACCCGAAGGTATCATCTTTACCACCCAGGAGCAGATTGATAATTTTCAAACTGATTATCCAGGTTGCACTGAGATTGAGGGGAATGTAATTATAGAAGAAAGTGATATTATAAATTTAAATGGGCTGAGCGTATTAACTTCCATAGGAGGAAGTCTTGTGGTTTATGGGAACAATGCCTTGACCAACTTCACAGGATTGGAGGGTTTGACTACAATCGGGAACTGTCTTGAGTTTTTTAGGAACGATTCCCTGACCAGCCTATCGGGATTGGAAGGTTTGACTACCATCGGTGGGTATCTGTCCATTGGCCTTAATGATATAGGCTTGCCTGGTAATCAATCGTTAATTTCGTTGGAAGGTCTTTCTAATCTCATTTCAGTAGGAACAAAATTAGAAGTGTTAGGAAATCCTTCCCTGACCAGCCTGTCGGGTTTGGATAATATTGAAGCAGTTTCCATCCAAAGTATATCTATTGCTGGCAACAATTCCTTATCCACCTGCGAAGTAAAGAGCATCTGCGATTATTTAGTTAGCCCTAATGGTAGTATCAATATTTATGACAACGCTCCCGGCTGCAACAGCCCGGAGGAAGTTGAGCAGGAATGCATGAGCCATTGCCTGCCCGAAGGCATCACCTTTACCACCCAGACACAGATTGATAGTTTTGCTATTAATAATCCAGGTTGCACTGAGATTGAGGGGGATGTTATAGTTGCAGGAAATGACATTACTAACCTGAACGGATTAAATGTTATTGTATCAGTCGGGGGAGACCTTTCAGTACATAATAATGCGATATTGACCTCCCTATCCGGTTTGGATAACTTGACGTCCATTGGGGGATATCTTGAGATTTCTCGGAACGATTCCCTATCAAGCCTCGTAGGGCTTAGGAATGTGACGGCTATTGGGGAAAGTGTATACATTGGGAGCCATGATATACTATGGGGAGGAAATCCTACACTTACCAATTTAAATGGACTGGAAGGTTTGACTTCAATTGAGGGTGATCTTTATATTAGTTTAAACATTGCCCTAGTCAGTTTATCAGGATTAGATAATTTGATCTCCATTGGGGGTAGCCTTAGTGTTCGTTATACAGCACTGAATAGCTTGGAGGGATTGGAGAAATTGACATCGATTGAAGGTATCCTTAATGTTGATTCTAATGGTATCCTAACTAGCTTGACGGGACTAGAAAATATTGACGCTGGCTCAATCATCTATTTATCTATCTATAACAATGAATTATTATCCACCTGCGAAGTTCAAAGCATCTGCGATTACCTCGTTGCTCCAAATGGAGAAGTTTCAATTTATAACAATGCTCCCGGCTGCAACTCCCAACAAGAAGTTGAAGAAGCCTGTGCTTCCTTTATTGCAGATACGGAAGGAGACTATGACATTTCAATGTACCCCAACCCAGTTTCTACCAATGCAATCCTGGGCGGAGAATTCGGTTCATGTAAAACCATACATATCTGCCTTTACAACACTACCGGCATCTGCCTGAAAAGCTGGGAATTCAAAAACCAGCAAAGCAGCCAGCAGGAATTTACTTTGAATGTAAGCAACCTTCCACCTGGCATCTACTTCCTCCGCCTGCAGGCAGGAAATGAAGTGGTGACGAAGAAGGTGGTGAAGCTCTAATTAATTATGCAGAGGGGGCATGGCACCTTGGTGCATCATACTGCATGCCCCCGTTTTTAATATTTGTTAATAATTCTTATTCTGTTTGTATATTCCACTTACTTTTGTATCCAGAATCATTCTAAATAATAATTTAAAACATATACAATGAAAAAGTCATTTTTAATTCTCAGCTTATTGCTGGTTTCTTTCGGATTTTCGAAAGCTACATTTGCGCACTGTGAAGTGCCCTGTGGCATTTATCATGATGAATTGCGTGTGGAGTTGATCAAAGAACACATTCAAACCATTGAAAAGGCCATGAACCAGATCACTGAATTGCAAAGTGCCGAAACGATCAATTACAACCAATTGGTCAGGTGGATCAATACCAAAGAGCACCATGCCAACCTGATACAGGAAGTGGCAGAGCAGTATTTTCTTACACAAAGAGTAAAGTTTGCTGAACCTGATGATACAGAGAATTACAAGAAATACGTAACGCAGTTAACCACACTTCATGAGCTTATTGTCTATGCCATGAAAGCAAAGCAAACCACGGATTTGGAGAACGTGGAAAAAATGCGGGCTTCATTATCCGCTTTTGAAGATTCGTATTTTGGTGAGCA
>SWBW01001506.1_pt1 | contig 23955 bp, 27 predicted proteins | sample 4693041 | NCBI WGS metagenome assembly SWBW01 (sample SAMN10267271, study PRJNA491770) | bioreactor metagenome | isolation source: DHS bioreactor inoculated with marine methane seep sediment | place: Japan: Omine Ridge, Nankai Trough | collected 2006-05-06 | reverse complement strand
ATACACACACTAGCAAACACAAAGGTATTTTATGAACAGGAACCAACTCACTTTCAAGAACTTTCTCGTTGTCATCCTCCCCGGGGCGTTGGCCTTTTTCGGGCTGGAGTACCTGATGGGCCTCATGACCGGGATCTCCTCCGGTCTCGCTCCGGGTTATGACTACTTCTTTATCGACCCCGTCCTCTGGATCGTCCTTGCCTTTACGGCGGGACTGCTGGTCAACGGCGTATCTCTTGTCTTTGGACGACTGTTCCAGCGGCTCTTCTTTGGTCAGCAGACGGGAAGCTGGCTGCTCTCCCGGGACAGCCGCGAGGCTGGTCTCCTGAAGAATCGCCTGGCTCACGGAGCCGGACACTCCTTCGACCGCAGCTTCAAAGCCAGCTTTGAAGAGATTTTCCGCAACTTCTTCCGCTACGAGACCGCCGTCAGCGACCTCCGCGACAACCTCTGCTACAACGCCATCGATGAACATAGCCCCCACGTCGCCAAACGCCTCGACGGCCTGGCTACCTCGGCTCGGCTGAGGCTCAACCTGGGACTAACCCTTGTTGGCTTCTCCCTGGCAGCGGTGGCGGTTACCCTGTACACTGGCGGAGGATTCAACCTCTGGGTCATCGCTCAGATTGGCGGCTGCTTTGTCTTGGGGCTGGGATTGCTCTACAGCTACCTTAGCCAGACAGCGGTTTACTACCACGAACTCTACACGGCATTCTACGCGATGGGCGTAGAGAAGGGTACTGAGCGGCAGACGGTTAAGCTGGCTCGCCCCAGCTCCTCCCGTGGCGGAAGTAGCCGGGGACGCTCCCGTGGTCGCAGCCGCAGTGGCAGCAGTGGTAACGGCAGCAATCGCCAGAGTCAAAACAATCAGAGCCGGAGCAACCAGAACCGGAGTAGCCAAAGCCAACGCAGCAGTAGTCGCGGCGGCAGACCTCCTCACAATCGACAGAGCCAGGGCGGCGGCAGCTCCTCTGGTAATCGTCAGCAATCGAGCCAGGGCGGAAGCTCCGGCAGCAGCACTCCGCAGGAGTAGCAGCGGTCGCATTGTTGCCGATTTTTGCTAAGTTAAACGGGAAGCCAGTTGGCTTCCCGTTTCTATCTACAGATAGTCGTTCCGCGTGGTGAGGAATTGCAGATCAATCAGCCCCTTGCCACGGGGAGGCTTTCAGGATAGAATGACTCATTGAGTTCGTCTGGGCAAAATCATCACATAAACGGGAGGTTCTATGCGCAAACTAGCCGCGTCCATCGTTATCATCTCCACCATCATCATTCTCACTGGTGTTCTGACCACCACCGCCGAGGTCTGGGGTCCTGGCGCGCCGGAGACCACCTCCGACACCGTCAAGGCTCGTCCCCACGTCCTGGTCGTTATGATCAACGTTGACGTGGAGATGTCCCTGATTACCGCCTTCAATACCGCCCACCACGTGGAGCGGATGGAGAAAATCTCCGGCAACATGTACCGGCTCTACTTCACCGCTGCGGCTGACCTGGCAGCGGCGCGGAAGGCGTACATTGAGTCCTATCTCTTCCCCAAGGCGAACTACGAGGTCAACGTCAGCTACGAGTTCCACGCCAGCGGCGGCTGCTCCATGAGGTAACACCGCCAGCCCATCACCTGTTCGTATAAGCATAAAGCCGCCGAAAGGCGGCTTTTGTCAGGCTTAACTTAATTCACGGTATCAACAGGCAAAATGTAGGGCGGGCACTTTTGCCGATAAGGCAATGCCCGCCGTTTATGTAATCTCTACCCTCAGGTGCATTCGCCCCCTAAGCCTCAAAATCAAAGTGGATATAAACCTTCCCCTTATCTTCTGGATGAATCCGCGCCTTGTACCGCTTGCCCTTGTTCCCACGCAGCTGGACAATCATCTGGTCGGGCAGGGCGGTCTCCTGCTCAATCTGGTATGGCTCGCCCTTAGCCGGGTGGACTTCGTAGCGCACCGTAACCACCGGGTCGAAGCCCTTGCTGCGCTGGGTCGGCTCCACAGAAACCACCACTATCTCAGCTTTCTGTCCACGGCGTTTGATCTGCTCTCGTTCATCATCGCTCCAGGCTGCCCCCATGACAATCGGGTCGCTGTCCCGGCGCAGCCGAACCTTCTGCGGGTCGTGGGGGTGGATGAGAACCTCAACCTTTGAGCCAGGTTGAAACTGAGGCAGGGCATACTCTGGGATAACGGTATCGACGCTGGCAAAGTACGGCTTCGCGCCTTCCTCGCGAACCTCCAGCAACAGGTTGAGGTAAGGCTGCTCGTTGACGAGTACCGTTCCGCCTTCGCTGTTTTCATCGAGGCTGACTACGACGGCTTCGGCTGGACGACCTCGACGGCGGATGAGAATGGAGTCCCGATCCCAGCCCAAGGGTCGCCGGATTAGCCGAAAGATAAAGTAGAGCGGGAGGATAATCAGCCCGGCAATGGCGAAGGGCAGAATCGTTTCGATGCCGAGGAGTTTACTCAGGTAAGCATCCGCCCCCACCAGCAGGCTGAAGAGGAACATGGAGAGGATTATTCCAAGGATGTTCCAGGGTTTCATTCAACTCCCCCAGCCCTCAGCCCGCAGGGACAGACCTGTTGTGCGACTGCCTATCGAATTTGTAAGGAGATGACGGTGTCGTCGTTGGGGTGGAGCCGCGCCTTGAGGGGGCTACCGATGTGCTTCTGCATGAGCTGGATAACATGGCTGGGCAGGGGGGTCTCTTTGTCGAATTGATAGACCTCCCGCCCCGGAGCGTCCACCTCGTAGGTTACCCGGACGACGGTGTTGAAGTCCTCGCTACGTCCGGTCGGCTCGATGCTGAGGATGGTCGCCTTGCAGTCAATCCCCTCGCGGTCCATCAACTGCTGATCCAGAGCGGAGCGTTTGCGTCCGTAGCTCGGCATCTCCGACTGACCCTGCCAGTTGATTACCACCTTGGAGGGATCTTCTGGATGGATGAGAATGGGAATGGTCGCGCCGGGCTGGAACTGGGGAATCGCCGAGCGAGAAATCACCGTGTCCAGACTAACCACGTAGGGCTGAACATCCCGCTCGTGAACCTCAAGCTGAAGGTTGAGGTAGGGCTGGTTGTTGATGGTTACCGTTCCGCCCGCGCTATTCTCGCCAATGCTCAGGATGGTCGCGCTGGCGGGGCGACCATGATTCTTCATCAGCCGAGCATCTTTACCCCACCCGAATGCCGCCGCCATCGGCTTGGCAAAGGACTTAAAGGTCGAGAAAAGAATCAGCCCCACGGTGAAGGCAATGGCCACCGGGAAGAGGATGTCCATCGTGCCGTTACCGAGCATCTCCCGGAGATCGTTCTCGAAAATCCCAATCAGGATTAACGGTACCGGTGCCAGGAACGACAGCAGAAACACCTTTGAGAACCTACCCATCGCGTCCCCTTTCGATCTTTAGTGGATAAAATCTGCCAATAGCCAGGAGCAGAGCAGGGTTCAAGCTATCCCTGCTGTTTACGTCGGGCTATCCAGGTAACTATGGCAATGACAATCAATATCGGCACAACGATAGTAAGGATTATCCCCATAATACTGAAGATAAGTCCAAACACAATGCCGGCGACAATCAGCGAGCCAATTCCGGCTAAAACTCCGCTCGCGCTGGTTAAACGTTCCATAATTCTCGTTCCTTTCTACCGCGTCCCTCTGCGACCAAGTAAATAGACGATAAACGCCAGGATTGCCAGAGGAGCCAACAGCCACTTGACCAAAAACCAGAAAATGCCAAGGAGCAGCCCAAAGACCCCGGCGATGAAACCGAGGACAGCGATCACGACTATCCCCGCCAGAGCCAGGGGGAGGAGGATTCCGGCAATCGCGCAGCCCGCGCCACTTTCAACGTTTGGCATAACAGTTCCTTTTGGTCTGTCCCGATACCTAAAGTGTTCACCCCTCGTAACCCACCTACCTAGGCATTATCCAAAAAAATAGCGAGAGAGTCAAACGCCGCCACCCGCAGGCAAGTGAGAAATTCTCCCAAATAAAAAACACCCCCAACAACAGGGGCGTTTTTGCAATGATTTTTGTAAAAATGGAGATAGCAGTAAAACTCGAATCAGAGACAAGGGGCTTCAGCCCCTTGTTGCTTCCGGCTCAGTCGCTAGATTATCCCCCGCTCGCGCAGCTCCTCCACCGTCCTCTTCAGGTTGTCAGGGTCGCCCACGTTGAGGACTTTAATCTCCTTGGCGCAGCGTTTCATCAGCCCGGCGGCTACCCGTCCGTGACCAAACTCCACCGCCAGCTCAACCCCGGCATCGGCGAGGTAACGAGCGTCTGCCAGCCAGTTCACCGGCTCGGAGACCTGCCGAGAGAGGGTGTCCTGAATCTCGGCATTGTCGGCGGCAGGCTTGCCGCTAACATTGGTAGTCACGGGGAAGGCGGCCTCGTGGAGCTTTACCGACTTCAGTTCCTGGCGCAGTCCCTCACCGGCGGAGGTGATTAGCGAGGTGTGGAAGGGACCGCTGACCGTCAGCACCACAGCGCGTTTGGCTCCCGCCTCTTTGGCAATCTCGGCGAACCTGTCCAGGGCGGGCTTTTCTCCGGCAACGACAATCTGCGTCGGCGCGTTAATGGTAGCCAGCTCGACCCGTCCCAGTTCCGTAACCTGGGGGATCAGCTCCCGCACCTTTTCCTCGTTGAGACCGATGATCGCCGCCATTGTGCCGGGATTAACCTTCGAGGCATCGCGAATCAGCTCGCCCCGTCGGCGCACCAGACGCAGACCGTCCTCGAAGTCCAGAACCCCGCTAGCGGCGTAAGCACTGTACTCGCCGAGGGAATGCCCGGCGGAGAGACTCCAGGGAACCTTACCACCGGTGGCAATGTTGAAGCACGCCCAGGCAACGTAGCTAACCAGATAAATCGCGGGCTGGGTGTTCTCGGTGAGCTTCAGCTCCTCCATCGGACCTTCGAAGCAGAGCTTGCTGATTTCGTAGTCCAGGACATCGTCGGCCTTTTGGAAAATCTCCCTCGCCAGAGGGAACTCCTCGTAGAGAGCGCGACCCATCCCAACTTCCTGAGAACCCTGTCCGGGAAACAACGCGGCGATTTTCATTTCAACTCCCCTATCCGCAGCATCAAATGCTGCACCTTAAAGCGGATCTTTGACCAGAGCTTTATCGCCCCACTCTGTCGTCGCTGCTAATTTACGGCGGGGACTAAAGTCCCCGCCCTACATTATCGTTACCTAATCAACAACCAATGGGAGGCAGCTTAAAGCTGCGCATAACCTCGCGGCAAAGGGGTAACAACGTTTTGTAAACTACCCCACGTTTCATCGCTCACGCTGTTCGCTATGGGATACAAAATAACAAAGCGACCAGCGGAAGCGGCTAAGCTCAAGGTGTTCCGGGCGAAGCCCAGTTCTGTGATGCAACGCACCGCGTTGCCAGCTTGAAGCTGGACACACCTCGCGGCTGATAAAACTCACCGAATAACATCAACTCCCGCGTTCGAAGTTAACAAAGGACGGTGTGGCCGTAGCCACTAGCGCATGGAGAAGGTGATCTGGGCGGAGAGTTCGAAGAAGGAGGCATCGGCCTCGTCGGGAGGATTCACCCAATCGGGCAGGTTGATGTCTTCGTACTTACCCGTGAACTGATAGCCTGTGGAGAGACCAACCCAGGTGATGCTGTTGATTTGGAACTCCGTCTTGAGGCTGGCGTGGATTCCCCGCGCTCCGAGGAAGCCGATGGAGAGGCTGTCGGCCAGGGAGGAATCGAGGGTGTAGCCAATTGCCGGACGCAGCCGGAAGCCCTCGCCCAGAGGAATGATTCCGTAAATATCCAGAGAAAGCGAGGAGTTGACCATCGGGATTTCCGTGGTCGTGCCGTCGGTGTTGTTGATTGGCCAGAAGAAGCTGGAGTAGGTCAGCTCCACCCGCGCGCCGATGAGGTTAACAACGGAAAAGCCAAGCTCCAGATTGCCCAGCCAGTTGATGCCCCGGGTATCTTCGGGGAGGGTATCGGAGAAGGTGTTGAGGATGCCGACACCCAGACCAATATCCACCCCAAAGCCGCCGAGCTTGTCTTTGGCAAGAAGCGGGGTGGTCAGGCAGAGAATGAGGAGAATGAGCAGGGTCTTTTTCATCACATTTTCCGGTTAGGGTTACATCCTCATAAACGCTGATGGGGTCGTTTGGGTTTCAGCAACGCAGTGCGTTGCATCACAAAGCTGGGCTGATACCAGAACATCAAGGCTAGATAACATCGTTGCTTATTCACGGCGGGGACTAAATTCCCCGCCCTACATTATCGTCGAGTATTCCAACATACGTAGCTCATGGAGCGTGTACGCGGGAGTAATTGTTATCTCGTCAATATACCACTGACTGCGAGACTAAAAGCTCCAGCCCCTAAAATACAACCAAGATGAAGCGACCAACGGGAGCGTGTACGCGGGAATGATCGTTACTCAGGCAATGTCCATCAGCCGCGAGACTAAAAACTCCAGCGGATGAGGTTGGCTGCCCAGGTAAAGCCGGCACCGAAGGTTGTGGTGAGGACGAGATCGCCCTTCTTCAGGCGGCCTTCTTTGACGGCATCGGTGAGGCAGATGGGGATGGTGGCTGAGGAGGTGTTTGCCATCTTGGCGATATTGACGACGGTTTTTTCCGTGGGGATTTTGAGGCGTTTGCGGACGGCTTCCATGATGCGAATGTTCGCCTGGTGGGGAACGAGGAGGTCAACGTCCTCGCTGGTGTATCCCGCTTTATCGAGGGCAGCTTTCGCCGCTTCGACCATCCCGCGCACGGCGTTTTTGTAAACCTCTTGCCCGTCCATCTGGACGTAGTGCATCCGCTTCTCGATGGTCTCGATGGAGGCTGGGTTGCGAGTGCCGCCACCGGGCTGGATAAGGAACTCTCCTCCCGCGCCGTTGGACTTCATAAAGTGAGACAGCAGACCTTCACCTTCGTCAACGGGAGCCAGGACTGCCGCTCCGGCACCGTCGCCGAAGAGTACGCAGGTGTTGCGGTCGGTGAAATCGGAGATTCTGGTGAGCAGCTCGACCCCGACAACCAGGGCTTTTTTGATAATCCCGCTGCGGATCATTCCGTCGGCTACCGCCAGACCAGTAACAAAGCCAGCGCAGGCGGCTTCCAGATCGAAACCAACGGCGTTGGTGGCTCCCAGGCGATGCGCCACCAGAGCGGCGGTCGCCGGAAAAGCGTAGTCGGGACCAACCGTACTGACAATGATCATGTCAAGTTCTTCGGGTTTCACGCCGGACATATCCAGAGCCTGTCTGGCAGCCTCGTAGGAGAGGTCGCTGGTCGCCTCATCATCGGCGGCAACGTGGCGTTCCTCAATTCCGGTTCGGGTGCGGATCCACTCGTCGTTGGTGTCAACGATCTTTTCGAGGTCGAAGTTGGTGAGAATCTTTTTGGGAAGGTAGGAACCAACCCCGACAATACCAGTGTGTATGCCCATGAGTAACCTCAAAACCTGCGGGACGCGAAGCCCCGTTTTATAGTGGAAAGTTACTACTCACAAAAAAGTTTTTTCAGCCGAGATTTATCCGCCGTTACGGCTCATCTGCTCGGCGATTCGTCGATTGACCTGATTGTCCACCATACGCTGAGCCATTATGAAGGAGTTCATAATAGCTTCGGCATCGGAACTGCCGTGGGCGATGATGCTGACCCCGTTGACCCCAATCAGCGGCGCGCCACCGACGGAGTTTGGATGAGCCACGGACCGGAAGTGACGGAAGGCTGGCTTCATCATCAGCCCGCCCAGGGTAACCAGCGGCTTGCGGCGCATTCCCTCGCGGAGGTGATGCACCACCCAGCGGGAGGCAGACTCGGAGAACTTTAGCAGAATGTTACCGAGGAAACCATCGCAGACCATCACGTCGGCTCCGCCGGTGTAAACCTCGCTGCCCTCAATCATGCCGACGAAGTTGACTCCCTCGGTATTGTCGAGGAGCTTATGCGCTTCGACGACCAGCTCGCTGCCTTTGGTAGCTTCTCCACCGATGGAAACCAGTCCGACCCGGGGATTTTCCACATCGTAAACATGCTGAACGAAGAGGCTGCCCATTATGGCAAAACCGACCAGGTGGCTCGGCGTGTTGTGGGAGTTGGCGCCGGCATCGAGGAGGATTCCCCAGCCGTGGGTGCAGGGGATCGCCACGGCAATGGCGGGACGCTGAACACCGGGGATACGCCCCAGATGGAGGATTGAGCTGGCGACCTGGGCCCCCGTGGAGCCGGCGGATACCAGCCCCGCCGCTTCACCACTTTTAACCAGACGGGTAGCCACGGCGATGGAAGCGTCTTTCTTCCGTCGCAGAGCGTAGGCGGGGGATTCGTCCATCGCCACGGTCTGCGCGGCGTGAACGATGCGAAAGTGTTCCTCCGCTACCTGCTGGCGAGCCATCTCCGCCCGCAGTTCGTCTTCATGCCCAACGAGGATGATGTCCTCAATCCCCCGCTGGCGAGCCAACTCGGCTCCGGCGATTGTTGCCGCCGGGGCGTTGTCTCCACCCATCACGTCGAGGGCGATGGCTCTGCTGGGGGATTCATTAGGCATTGGCTACAAGAAATCATCCCTCCACCAGCACCGTTCTCGCCAAAGAACAAGAGAACAGGCGGCGGCAGGGAGTTTTTTTGACACTGACAACATAATGGGGTTGCAGGGAGACGAGAGGGCGTATCCCACGGCAACAAAATATAAACAACCGAACGAGCTAGCCCAACAATAACGCACCGCGTTATTCTAAAACCACATTCTCACCAGGACAAAGCGACCAGCGGGAGGCAGCTTAAAGCTGCGCATAGCATCGCGATGGCCCGTTTTATCAGTTTGGGAGCCAGTCTCCACGTACACGCTCTCTGCGTTCGCTTCCAATCAATATTTCCGCGTAAAGCAACTAGACGCGGAAATACGCATTGTTTAGTCAGAAAGCTCTGCCGTGAAAGCGTGATGCAACGCACCGCGTTGAGCCTACAACCTCATTCACCCGAAGCGACTACGCGCGGGGACAAATACCAAACTTTATTACGCTATAGCCGCGAGTCTATGTGCAGCTTTAAGCTGCTAGTCTTCTTGCTTGACGGGGATGATGATCTGGCGGCCTTTGTAGTGTCCACAGGCAGCGCAGATGCGGTGGGGCAGTTTGGCCTCGCCACAGCTTGGGCAGGTGCTGAGTGTGGGGACATTGAGGCTGTTGACCCAGTGGGCGCGACGGGAGTCTCTGCGGGCACGAGACATTCTTCTTTTTGGAACGGCCATGTTTCTCCTTAGTGCTTAAAGTGTTACGAAATCGTTAATCCTCAGAGTGAGGAGGCGGTTATTCGTTTGTTGCGGTTACTATCTCTTTGGTATCGCGGGCGATGACCAGCTCTTCGTTGGTAGGAATTACCCAGACCGCGACTTTGGAGTCGTCGGTGGAGACCCGCCCCTCGTAGCCAGAGCCGGGGTGAGCGTCGTCGTTGTTCACTTTTTTGTTCAGCTTCACTCCCAGATAGCCCAGCGGTGCCACCACCAATTCGCGGGTGATAGGTGAGTTCTCGCCAACTCCGGCGGTGAAGATTACGGCATCGAGTCCGCCCATCGCGGCGGAGTAGGCTCCGATGTACTTACGAATGCGGTAGCAGTACAGCTCCAGAATATCAACGCAGAGGGGATCGCCTTTGAAGTAGCCATCCTCGATGTCGCGCATGTCGATGTACCTGCCGCTGGAGAGTCCCTTTACGCCGGACTCTCGGTTGAGCAGGCTGTCGAGTTCGTCCGGGGAGAGGTTCTCGTTCTTCTGGATAAAGACCGGAATGGCAGGGTCAATATCGCCGCAACGGCTGCCCATTACCAGACCTTCGAGGGGGGTAAAACCCATCGAGGTGTCAACGCTCTTGCCACCGTCTATCGCCGCTACCGAGGCTCCGTTGCCCAGGTGAACGGTAATGATTTTCATCTCTTCAACGGGTCGTCCGTCGAGGTCAGCACAGCGCGCGGAGATGTATTTGTGGCTGGTTCCGTGGAAGCCGTAACGCCGCAGGCGGTATTTGTCGTAGAGCCACATCGGCAGCGGGTAGAGGTACGCCATCCGGGGCATGGTCTGGTGGAAGGCGGTGTCGAAGACACCCACCTGAGGAACATCGGGGAGAATCGCGCTGACAGCGTCAATCCCCAGCAGGTTGGCGGGATTGTGCAGCGGAGCCAGGGGGATACTCTCTACCAGGCTCTGGTAAACCGCCTCGGTGATTGCCATGGACGAGGAGAACTTCTCGCCGCCATGCACCACCCGATGACCGACGGAGTCTATCTCATCAAGAGATTTGATAACCCCGTTTTCCTCGTCGGTAAGCAGGTCGAGGACAAAGGCAATCGCCTGATTGTGATCATCGATGCCTTCCGGCTCCAGCTTGAGCTTCTTTTGACCGGGGCGGGAGTATTTAAGCACGGGCTGACCAGCACCAATTCGCTCAAAAAGCCCCTTGGCAATGACATCCTCGGTGTTCATGTTGAGAAGCTGAAACTTAACCGACGAGCTGCCGCAGTTGAGAACCAGGACAATCATTGAACCTCTTTTTAGTTTCTGTTCCAAAACGATAGGGGCGGTAGAGTAGCACACTACAACTACAATCGTCAAGCGGCAACGTGGTGCGACTACTCTTCGACCTTTATCAGCGAGTAGCTGCCGGAGATGTCGCTATCAATGGCGTGATAGACAATCTCCCCGGTCAGTCGTTCGTTGGCAAGCTGCCCGCTCATCTGGACGGTCGCGCCGCTAAAGGAAAAACTTCCGCCGATAAAGCTGGCTCGTCCGCTAAAGAAACCCGCCAGAACGCCGTCGTAGCCCTCGGCTTCGCCATTGGCAAAGATTGTCAGGTCGAGGAAGCCACCGGGATAGCCGGGGTAGTTCACCGTACCAAGCCATTCACCCGCCAGCTCTGCGACGCGCTCCTCGCCACCCGTGGTTGTCTGACAACCAGCAAGCAGGCTCAGGCAGAGAACGGCAACCAAGCTGAGGTCGAGTCTTCTGTTCATCACTACCTCACAATACCAGGAACTTACACCACCAAGTAAGCCTTTAGTTTACCCGCTGTTGGCTGGAAGAGCAAGAGGCAAACACGAAGATGTCTCTCGTAGGGGCGAACCTTGTGTTCGCCCTCGCAGACATAAGAAAAGGGCGCAGCACGCTGCGCCCCTACGTTCATCTTACAATCTAGCTAACTGCGGTGTTCACACCAGGTTACATGGACTTGATCTGTCCCCAGGTGGTTTCTTCGATAGCGTAGTCGTGCTGGTGCAGAGTGATGCTCCAGATGGAGTCAGAAGCAACGTTGAGACCCAGACCATCTTCGTTAGCCTCGACACCCCAGTAAACGGTCTCGTCGCTGGTGTTGCCCTGGCTGAAGGTGTAGTCGAAGGTGGAGGCAGAAACCGTCTCGGTGTGGAAGGGGCTGGAGAGGTCGGCGTTGTTGCTGAGGATCAGGTCGTAGGTGAGGGTTCCGGTGCCGCTGTAGCTGGCATCTTCCCAGTCGAAGGTAACCTGGTTACCGTCAATGGCCTCAGAGCCATCGGCGGGAGCAGTCAGGTCGAAGGCACCGATGAAGTTGTCCACGTAGGCGGCATCGATGAAGATGATCGCCGTGCCGTCGGCAACGGTCTGGTCGCCGTCGGCGTAAACGGCAGCATCAGAACCATCGGCGTTCGTCAGACTGATGTCTGCGTTAGCAGCCTGCTCGGCACCGGTGCTGTTGTACTGGAGAACCACAGTGTTGTTGATGGTCGCACCGGTGTTGTTTTCCACATAGTAGCCCTGGAAAGTCAGATCGTAGGTGCCGCTACCGTAGTGACGCAGGCTGTTGAACTCAAGGATGTAAAGATCATCGTCACCGCTGCTATCAGTCATGCTGTAAGCATGTGAACCGCTGCCAGTGTTGCAAACCAAGTCATCGCCATAGATCTCGATACAATCGTCATAATTGTGCCAGCCACCTGAGTTGAATCCCATATAACCGTTGGAGCCAACGTATAAATCGGTACCCGCAGCTTTATCAACGCCACAGTAACGCCAGGCGGCGGGAGTGGTGATGGTAACGTAAGTATCATCGCCGTTCAGACCGATTTCTGTACCACCAGTGCAGTCAATCCAACTGTAGGTCGGGGCGAAGTCACTGGATTCGTTAGAATCCCAGAAATAGTAGCCAGCACCGTCACCAGAGTGCAGCGGAACAAAGCCAGTGGGGGTGTGGTGAATAACGGTCTCAACCAGCATGGAGTTGCTGATCGTGGTGGAAGCGGCAAAAGAGACCGCGACCATCAGCACGAGCATAATAACTAGCTTTTTCATGGTTTCTCCTCGTGAGGAAAAGGGGGATAAGTTACAGAGGGAGCGTAATCGCCCTCTGAAAAGGACTCTAACCGAAAACTGGCAAAGTGTCAAGCAGCAGGTCGAGTATTCCGCCCTTATCAAAACCTTGTCAAAATGGTGACTGTGTACTACTGTCCGTGCAGGATAACTCGCTCGGAGGAAAAATGTCCATCACGGTCAAAAAACTATTTGAAGACAATCGGGAAAAGCTCTCTCTCCGCCTGGTCGGGGATGCCGGGTTTATGAAGCGGGAAATCTCCCGCCCGGAGATTGAACGCCCCGGTCTGGGGTTGGCTGGTTACTTCGACTACTTCCCCCCGGGTCGCGCCCAGGTCATCGGCCACACCGAGTCCTCCTTCGTCAATACGCTGGAACCATCCCGCCGCCGAGAGATTCTAACCCACCTGGCGACCCGCTGCGAGGTTCCCTTCTTCGTAATCACCCGGAGCTACGAGCCACCACCAGAGCTGACTGAGGCCTGCGCCGAGGCGCGAATCCCCATTCTGCTCACCGAGGTACTCACCCCAGAGGCTGTTTCCACGCTGAACTACTACCTGTGCAACGCCCTGGCACCGGTCAAGACCTGCCACGGGGTGATGATGGACATTCGCGGCGTGGGAGTGCTGATTCTGGGAATCCCCGGCATCGGCAAAAGCGAAGCGGCTCTGGACCTCATCCGGCGGGGACATCGCCTGGTTGCCGATGATGCCGTACAGGTTAAGGTGCGACACAACTCCGTCCTGATCGCCCGCAGCCCGGAACAGTCTCTGGGCTACATGGAGATTCGCGGGCTGGGCATCATCAGCATCCCCCGGCTCTACGGCGCGAACTCGGTACGCGATCAAAAGCGTATTGAACTGGTTGTTGATATTCAGACCTGGGATAAAAATAACAAATACGAGCGGGTCGGGCTGATTACCGACTACTGGGAAGCCCTGGGAATCAAGGTGCCAAAGATCATGATTCCGGCGCAGCCCGGCAAGAGTATCTCCAGCATCGTCGAGCTTGCCGCCGCGCAGCATCTCCTCCGCCGACGGGGCTATCACTCGGCACAGGAGTTCCAGCAAAGACTCCTCAAACGGCTCAACGATTCCACGGAAGAACCGGAGCAATCCCCCTACGTTGACCTTACCGACGACCTGCGCGATTTAGAATAAGCAACGCGGTGCGCGAGGTGTTGAGACAAGGGGCTTCAGCCCCTTGAAGAACTGGAATACGCTGCAATTTCGCAAGGGGTTAAAACCCCTTGTCTTTAAGGTCGTTACATGAAACCCATCCACATCATCATCGCCCTGCTTCTTCTCCTGCTTGCCTGCTCCGAGGAGGAAGCCCCCTGGCAGGTCGCCTTTGAGGAGCTATCCGGTGCGCTGGAGGAGAACGACTCCACCACTGCTGGCGAGTACCTGACCGGAGGCAAACTGGAGGAACTGGGCGATTACCTCTCCCTCGGTAACAATCTGGAGGCAACGGGTGATTGGGTCATTGAGGGTGAGCTGCGCCTGCTGCCCGTGCTGGCTCCGGGCAGACCGGGGATTTCACTGGTCTGGCAAAAGGTTCAGGACGACTGGAAGCTCGATGTCTCCCTGACCCTGGAGGCGACCCGTGCCTCGGCTCTCAACGCCATCTTCGCCCAGTGAGCGGCTCTCGGCGACAGTTGGGAAATCGCGGCGAGGATCTGGCAGCTAAAAAGTACGAAGGGCTGGGCTGGCGGGTGCTTTATCGCAACTGGCACCCAAAGGGACTGGAGCTGCGCGGCGAGCTTGACCTGGTTGTGGCAAAGGGCAGCCTGCTGGCGGTGGTCGAGGTCAAGACCCTCCGGCGGAGCGGCTCCTTTGGTACTCCCGGCGACCAGGTAACCAACGCAAAGCAGCGGCAGATAAAAAAGCTGACCCAGGCTCTGCTGGTCAGTTTTCCCGAACTGCGGGACTACTTCGTGCGCTTCGATGTCGCCGCCGTCCTCTGGCCCCGGGGCAAACCTCCGCGACTGGAGCTAATCGAGGACGCGTTTAGATAGAGTGGATATTATGCCGTAGGGGCGCAGCGTGCTGCGCCCTCATCGAAAAAGGGCGGACACATAGGTCCGCCCCTACAACATCACATCAATACCATATCTGTGAGCGAACAACGTGAGCGGTGAAGCGCGGGAATAGATGTACTTTGTCTAAATTGGTTATCCGCGAGTCTATGTCCAGCTTTAAGCTGGTTGACTTGGTGAGCCGGAACATGCTTAAATCCGTCGGACTGAGGAGTATTCACCTACCCGCCCAACGGAGGGTTCGACGATGAACTTTGCCCACCTTACCTTTGAACAGCCGATTATTAAGCTCCAGGAGCGCATCGCCGAGCTGCGGAAGCTCAGTGCCGAGGGCGAGATAGACTTCGCGAGCGAGGTCGAGACCCTGTCGGTGAAGCTCGAGCAGATGAAGGAACAGATCTACTCAAATCTCACCATCTGGGAGCGGGTGCAGGTGGCTCGGCATCCGCAGCGACCTTACACGCAGGATTATATCGACCGGATTATTGACGACTGGACAGAGCTTCACGGCGACCGTACCTTCTCCGACGACCAGGCAATCATCACCGGACTGGGCTTTCTCGATGGTCGCCGGGTGGCGGTGATTGGTCATCAGAAGGGACGCTCGACCAAGGAGAAGCTGCGGCACAACTTCGGCTCGCCCAGACCTGAGGGCTTTCGCAAGGCTCTGCGGGTGATGCAGCTTGCCGAGCGGTTCAAGCTGCCCGTCATCAGCTTCCTCGACACAGCGGGAGCCTATCCAGGCATCGGCTCTGAGGAGCGCGGCGTGGCAGAGGCAATCGCCCGTAACATCCGCGATATGTTCACGTTAAAGGTACCAATTATTATTGTCGTGATTGGCGAGGGCGGCTCCGGCGGTGCTTTGGGAATCGGCGTTGGCGACCGGGTTTACATGTTGCAGAACGGCTACTACTCGGTGATTAGCCCGGAGGGTTGCGCGGCGATCCTCTGGCGCGATGGCGCGAAAGCCAAAATGGCGGCGGAAGCGTTGAAGGTTTCCGGCAACCACCTGCTAGAGCTGGGCATCGTTGATAAGTTCCTGCCCGAACCCCTCGGCGGCGCGCACAACGACCTCGACGAGACCGCGCTGATTATCAAGGAGACGCTGGTTACCGACCTGGCGGAGCTTTCCGAGCTGCCGATTGACGAACTCCTCGACCTGCGCTACAAAAAGTTCCGGGCGATGGGACGCTTTACCGAAGAACCAGCTTAAAGCTGGACACAGTTTCGCGGCTAACTGGTTTGATTGAGTAACGTTTACCATGGCGTATGCGCTCCCGCTGGTCGCTACCTTAAACCTGTGAGGCTTGGAAGAACCAGCATAAGAAAAGGTCTCCATGAAAACCACCGTTCTCATCCTCTCGCTTTTATTGCTTCCTACCCTGCTGCTGGCGGCAGGTGGGTACGACCCGCTGGACGAACTGGCTCCTCCCCAGAACGCGCGGGGCTATGTCTTTGGCGCGGCACTGACGGCGGTTCCGGGGAACTCCGGCTACTACCCTGGTGGCGGAGGACTGCTGGCGACCTACACCACGGGCAGCCGGGTGAGTGCCTCCTACGCCATGCCAACCACCGCCGAGACTGCGATGAATCGCCAATCTCTGGGCGTTATCTACCCGATTACCGGGCTGGTGCGGCTGGGGACGGTCAGCTTCGACCTTCGCCGTAGCGACTCCGGGCTGATCGACGGCTACGACGAGTACGGCAATCCCGACGGCTCCACCTGGCGTGACAGCAGCACGGCTCTGGTTCTAGGCTGGTCTATCGGTCTGGGAACGAAGGTTATCCTCCCGGACAACGACAGTGTCAGCCTGGAGGAAGAGCTTAAAGCCGCCCTCGATACCCCGGAAGGCGAGACCACTAACGACGACGGTGAAATCGACGAGTACATCGAAGAATATATTGAGGAATACGAAGAAGCCAGCGACTGGATCATCGAGGTGCCGGAGTACCGCCCAACCTACTACCTCGGTCTGGGGATTAAGATTTACTCCTGCAATCTCGGTGAGGCGGGAGACCAGGGCTTCGGACTGGATCTGGGACTGGCGGTTCCGCTGATTTGGGAAACCCTCTACCTGGCTGCCGGAGTCGAGAACCTCTTCCAGCCTAATATTCAACTCTACGACACGCGCAGTCTGGGGCAGAGGCGTATCCACGGCGGAGTGAGCGTCCTCACCAGCGGAATGACCATTGCCGCCGGAGTAATCGCCGACCTCCACGGCAATCTGGACTACTCCGGTGCCATCGAGTACGGCATTGAGGAGTTCGCCGCCCTGCGCCTGGGCTATCACGGCGACCTGGACGGGCGGAGCGAGATTCGCGCCGGACTGGGGGTTTACCTGGGAAGCCTCTCCGTTGACCTGGCAGTGGGATTCAAAGCAGCCGGGCTGGGACAGTCCATGCAGGCAACCCTCGGCTGGATATTCTAAGCAGCGCGGTGCGCTGCACCACCGGGCTGGGCTTCGCCCAGAAAACCTTGAGAATATCCGCTCCTGTTGATCGCAACTTACTAATAATAAGCGAGTATCACGAACGATAAAACGCGGGGATGGTGTTTACGGTTGGATAACCGTTGTCCGCGAAACTATGTGCAGCTTTAAGCTGCCTCCCGCTGGTCACTCCGTAATTCCGATTTTGATGCCGCAGGGGCGACCGATTCCACGGGGATTGGTGCCTGTCTCATCATCAAATGCGCAATCGTAGGGGCAAACCTTGTGTTCGCCCTTTTCTTATTCACTACGATATATAAACAGAGGCGGACACCAATCCTGTGGATTAGGTCCGCCCCTGCAAACGTGATTTTGATGTTATGGTGGCGTATACAATATGCCACTGGCAGAATTGAAACAACCACAGTATCTTGCAAGGTTTACGTAGGGGCCGACCTTTAGGTCGGCCCGCCAGCTTGTCATGGGGCTGGGTTTCTCCTGAACAAGAAAAGGGCGAAGACCAGCTTCGCCCCTACGTATATCCTACTGATACAACGCCACTACAGGTACAGGTTCACGCCGAAGACGATGTTCATCAGGTGGAGCATCTGATTGTCGTAGTAGTAATATCGCAGGTCGTCTGTCGTCTTACGCCGGGGAACCGGATAGTCGAAGAGGACTCCGTAGCCAATCTCCAGCTCCAGACTCATCGAAGCCTCGGTAAAGAACTCGCCACCGATGGCAAAGCTGGCACCAAAGACCGCCCCCGCGTCGGGGTCAAGCTGGTCAGAAAGCTCCTCAAAGAAGCCGTCCTCGTCGGTGTCGATACCAACATAAACCGCCGGAGCGTAATAGCTGGCTCCAGCCTGGAAGAAGGGGTCAAAGCGGGCGCGGGGAGTGAGGTTCCAGCGCACGCCCATCGAGGCGTTCCAGAAGTCAAACCCCGGCTTGCTCCGCCCAACATAGGCGGAGTTGAAGTAGTCGTTAGTCTGCGTGTTGAAGATGTACTCACCCCGCAGGTAGATTGACCACGCCTCGGAGAGACCAAAGCCAAGACTGGCTCCCAGCAATCCTTCGCTGGTCAGCGCGTCGTTGTACTCGCCGAAGGGAATCCAGAATCCGGCGCGTCCGCCAAAGCTGAAGAGGCCGGTTTTATCTATGGCAACCGCCGGTGTAAGCAGTGCCAGCACGAGCAACAATCCGAGAATCTTACGCAAAGTTTTCTCCTGTCGAGATCTATGAATAACTCGAACTTTCAGACTTTTCGCTCGTAATGTAGGTCGTCACGAGGAACTTAATAATACCATAACGCTAACGATAGTTATAGGTTACAAGACAAACCGAACACATGAAACAAAGGTTAGTTATGCAAAAATCCCCTGTCATTCGGTCAGTAGCTCTACGCTATGAATGAGAAAAAGGTTCTGTTTACAAATAGAGTCCAACGCCGAGACCGATATCGAAGAGGATCGCCGTCTCTTCGATTGTATCGAAGGCGAAGGTGAACGCTCCGTCCTGATAGACCGGAGTCGCCACCTCGGCGTTGAAGATAAAGTCGCTCCCCACGGTCAGCTCCAGAGCCAGCAGCTCGCAGAGGAAGTAGCTGCCCCCCAGAGAGAGACCCCCGCCCCAGCCCTGACTGCTGTCGCCAATTCCGGGGATAACCCCATCGGGGGCTTGGTCGCCGTCGGTATCGGTGGGAATAGCCGTACTCCAGAGATAGTAGCCACCGCTCAGGCGGGCGTTAAGGTAGAACTCCCGTCCCAGCTCGAAGTCGAAACGAACCCCACCCGCCAGCTTCCAGAGGGAAAAGTTGTCATCTTCGTCGAAGAAGTCCTCGCCCCAGTGGTCTTCGTTGAACTCCCCGCTGGTGTAGCCGCCAAGAACGACAATCACCAGCCAGTCGGTCAGGCCGTAGCCCGTCCACAACTCGACCCCGATGGAGGGCGTGTAAGCCTCGCCAAACTCCCCGCTGGTAAGGGTGTAGTCGCCGGAGACTCCCAGCGAGACTACGCCAGCTCCCGGAGCAGCCAGCACGGAGAAGACCAATAACAGCACGAAGACGACGGTAAGGTTTCTCATGGCAATCTTCCCTTTCACGCATAGAAGGACACCGGAAGGTTATTACAGATTGCGGTGCTTGTAAAGTGGTTGTTCGGGTATAGCGACCTTGATGCAAAAGGGACGCAGCTGTCTGCGCCCCTTCGTTGTACTGTCTCTTGTTCTCTGGCTAGTCGCCCAGCTCTGGTGACCAGTCGCCTGCCTCACCGGTGAGGTATTCGTCGATGGCGCGAGCGGCTATCTTGCCCGCCCCCATCGCCTCAATAACCGTGGCGGCACCAATGACGATGTCTCCTCCGGCAAAAACACCCTTCAGGCTGGTGCGTCCCTTCTCGTCGGCGAGGATGTTACCCCACTTGTTGACCTTCAGACCAGGGGTAGCCTCGATAAAGAGCGGGTTGGCTCCGTTACCGATGGCAATTACCACGCCGTCAACATCGAGAATAAACTCCGAGCCTTCGATGGGAATCGGACGACGACGACCGGAGGCATCCGGCTCGCCAAGCTCCATGCGGATACAGCGCATTCCGCCGACCCAGCCCTCACCGTTGTCCAGAATCTCCAGAGGGTTCTGGAGCAGGAGGAACTCGATTCCCTCCTCCTGGGCGTGGTGGAGTTCTTCGTTGCGGGCTGGCATCTGTTCCAGTGCGCGACGATAGACGATGTAAACATGCTCCGAGCCGAGGCGCATCGCCGTGCGGGCGGAGTCCATCGCCACGTTACCACCACCGACGACAGCGGTCTTGCTTCCAACCCAGGTCGGGGTGTCGTAGTGTTCGGGATCGTAAGCCTTCATCAGGTTGGCGCGAGTCAGGAACTCGTTGGCTGAATAGACTCCGTTCAGCCCCTCGCCCTTGAGGTTCATGAACCAGGGCAGCCCGGCACCAGTAGCCACGAAGAACGCGTCAAAGCCATCTTCGCGCAGCTCGTCAATGGTCCTCACGTTGCCGATCACCATGTTGTACTCAAACTTAACGCCCATCCGTGCCAGGTAGTCGGTCTCCCGTTGGACAATGTCCTTGGGCAGACGGAACTCTGGAATACCGTAGCGCAGCACACCACCGGAAGCGTGGAACGCCTCGAAGACGGTAACGTCGTAACCCATCGAGACGAGATCCCCACCGCAGGTCATTCCGCCGGGACCGGCACCGATGACCGCGACCTTCTTGCCGTTGGAAGCGGCAATCTCCGGCAGGTCAGCCTCGCCCTGGGTAGCTTCCCAGTCGGCGACAAAGCGTTCCAGACGACCGATTGCCACCGGCTCGCCCTTGATTCCCCGGATGCAGACCTGTTCGCACTGCTCTTCCTGAGGACAGACCCGACCACAGACCGCTGGCAGGGCGTTGGTACGCTTGATGACGTTGATGCCCTCGCGGAAGTTTCCCTGCTGAATCGCGGCGATGAAGCCGGGGATGTCAATTTCCACGGGACAACCGGCGACACAGGGCTGGTTTTTGCACTGAGTGCAACGCCACGCCTCTTCGATCGCCATCTCGGCGGTGTAGCCGAAGGGTACCTCTTTGAAGTTATGGGCGCGAACCTTAGCCTCTTGCTCTGGCATGGGGGTTTTTTCTTTTTGCTTGATACCACTAAGCTTGCGTGCTTTATCGTCCATTATTTCCCCTCCTTTGCCAGGTAACGCTCCAGAGAAACTTTCTCCTCGGCAACATAACGGGTCTGTCGGGACATCATTTCAGCAAAGTCAATCTCCTCGGCACGCATCTCCGGGCCGTCAATGCAGGCGAACTTGACCTCTCCGCCCACGGTAACCCGACAGGAGCCGCACATCCCCGTGCCGTCCACCATGATGGTGTTCAGGCTGACGTAGCAGGGTACGCCGTAAGGCTTCACCAGGTCGCGGACGACCTTCATCATAATCGGCGGGCCGATAGCCAGCACAAAGTCATAGTTGGTGGACTCGTCGAGCTTCTGTTTAAGAATCTCAGTAACGAAACCCTTATGACCGTAGCTGCCGTCGTCGGTGCAGATGTTAAGCTCGCTGGAGGCTGCCTTCATCTCGTCTTCGAGAATCAGCAGATCTTTGCTCCGCGCGCCAACGATGCTGATAACCTCAGCTCCGTCGCTCTGGAACTCGCGCACCTTGGGCAGCAGCGGGGCGATACCAATTCCGCCGCCAACGCCGATAACTCGACCATGCTCACCGTCGGTCATCTTGTGGTACTTGCCCAAAGGGCCGATGAAATCGAGGAGGCTATCGCCCTCTTCCATCTGACCAAGCTGGAGCGTGGACTTGCCAACCTCCTGGAAGATAATTCGGACGGTTCCCTTTTCGGGATCGTGATCCACCATTGTCAGCGGAATCCGTTCACCGGCTTCATCCACTCGGAACATGATGAACTGACCCGGCTTAATCTTCCGGGCTATCATGGGCGAGAGGATGTCCATCTGCTTGATGTCGTGCCGGAGTACGACCTTTTTGACTATCTCGAACAAGGTTTGACCCCCTGGAGATTGGGTGAGACGGCTATGGCGCGGAAGGCGCACCTACTGATTTTCAAATCAGGGAGCGAAGTTTAACAAAAAAGGCGTGATAAATCACGCCTCTGGTGTCAATCATCAAAGATTATCTTTATTTCGCGGTTGGTGGCTTCTTCGGAGTCGCTGCCGTGGACGGTGTTGCGACGGATAGTCTCGCCGTACTGGAAGCGGATGGTTCCCTGCACCGCCTCGTTGGGGTCGGTGGCTCCGAGGACCCGGCGGGCGCGCTTGATGGCTCCGACTCCTTCCAGCACCAGGGCGACGATGGGGCCGCTGACCACATACTCGAGGATCTCCTCGTAGAAGTACGCGTCTTTGTGCTGGGCGTAGAAAAGCTCCGCCTTCTCCCGGGTCATTTGGAGCATCTTCAGCCGGGTGATCTTGAGGCCGGTGTTCTCGAAAGCGGTCAGGCAAACCCCGACCAGATTCCGGGCGACACCGTCGGGCTTAATCAATACAAGGGTCTTGTGCAAGGTGATGTCCTATCGGGTTGAGGTTATTGAATTGTTAACTGGTTTTTGGGGCTTTACTGTTTGAGATGTCTTTCGATGATTTACCTCTCAGACGATCATAACGCTCTTCTGCTTGCTTGGCAATGAAGGGAGCGGTGTAAACGTATAGGAGGATTGCATGAAGAAGATCATCCAAGATAGGTAAGTCTTCGTTGGATAGCTCATAATCCTCTACATGTGCTTCAATGTTCCTAAAATCTTTTAAAATACGCCCAACATCATTCAGATTCTTAGGAACTATTCCGTATTTCGTAAGTATTCCGATTTTTTCATCTAGGGTTTCGGTCTCATTAACTTTACATCCCTGTTCTTTAAGCTGTGCTGTAAAATCAATCCATATTAACTCTAATACACGACCAGACTTCATAGCAAATTTCCCTGCATCCGTGTTGCGAGACTCCATAGCTATCTTGTACTCACGTAGAACCCTTGGGGGAAGACCTACCGGTGTTTCACGCTGTGCTGGAAATATAACTTTGTATTCACGAGCATAGTCATAGTTAATGTATTCTTTTCCTAATTCATCATATGTTCCCTCATCATCCCAAACAGAACATTCTTTATGTTTACGTATCGTTATCTTGTTACAATTAGGACAAAGTAGTAATTCAAATATTTCCCACTCCTCATAAAACCCTGTTTCATCCTCTTCCTTAGTGTGCGAATAATTACTAACCTGCTTCATTTGAGTATTCCTCAAACAATGTCCGCAGAGAATTTCCTTTGTCAGATTCCCGTTACTCATCACAAACCACCTTCTTTTAGCAGTAGATGACCACAATTGGTCAGGAGCGTACAAACGGGTAAATAGCTGTTGTGCAATTTTATGTTCTCTGCGGCAGACGGACTGCGTCCGTCTAGTGGGCGACCGTGGACGGTCGCCCCTACGGGTATTCTGTGAATTCTCTCAGTTAACACTAAACGCGGGAGCCAACGTTAGCTGTCTATTGTTGTATTCGCGAAGTGTGATGCAACGCACTGCGTTGTCCACATGCTGTGAGCGGCATTTGCAAGCGACCAACGGGAGCGTGTACGCGGGAGTTATGATAATCAGTTTGAGTTTATCAACCGCGAGTCTGTGTCCAGCTTCAAGCTGGTTACATGCCGTGGTGGAGTCGTCCGGCGAGTTCGGCGGGGAGCTGGGCATCGAGGATTGCTCCGGCGGCCTGCTCGATGTTGTAGGGTACGCGGTGCATTTTGATTTCCATCTCGGCGGGGTTGTCGTCGTCAATTTCCAGGGTAACGACGCAGGAGCGTGGGTCGCCATCGCGCGGCTGTCCGACACTGCCCAGATTCACGATGTAGCGGCGGAAGGGGTTGGGAACCAGCAGCTTTTCGGTGATAACCTCGATGTAGCCGTCCTCGTGCTGTTCGAGGAACGCGGGCTGGTGGCTGTGTCCGATAAAGCAGAGGGGAAGTTTGAGGTGGTTGAAGGCGCGTTCGATCTCACGACTGCTGAGAAGGTAGTGCCAACGCTCCGGCTGATAGGGACTGGCGTGGACAAGGCGAAAGAGGGCTTCTTCGTCGGAGTTCGCGTCGGAGTTCTTTGGCAGACCATCCAGCCCAACGTCAATCGTCAGCGGCAGCTTATCGATAAACTTAAGGTTGGCTTTATCGAGGGTTTCACGAGTCCAGGAGATCGCCGCGCGGGCGTAGTCGTTAAAGAACCGCTCAGCTCCACTGGTGAGAACGACGTGATCGTGATTTCCCCGCACAGTAGCGTGGGGGGTTTCCATAAGAAAACGCGCCAGTTGCTCTGGTAACTCCAGAATATGGAGGTCTTCGATGTAACCAACCACCCGCTCGAAGGGTACACTTCTGTCCCCCTGAGCAAAGCGGACTATCTCCAGACACTCGTTCGGATAGGCTCCGTAGCCAATAACATCGCCGCCACAATACAGCCGCTCTACCTTCAGGGTGCGAAGGTAGTCCAGGCTGGCGGCGAGAGCGTCCAGATTGCCGTGAATGTCTGAGTAAAGACCGATTAGCACATTTTCACCAAGTCTTCGAGTTAAGGGACAATCATAGCCATAAATTACTGTCCGGTCAACCAGGCAACGCGGTGCGTTGCATCACACTTGCGCGATTGAGTA
>SWBW01008491.1_pt1 | contig 24204 bp, 23 predicted proteins | sample 4693041 | NCBI WGS metagenome assembly SWBW01 (sample SAMN10267271, study PRJNA491770) | bioreactor metagenome | isolation source: DHS bioreactor inoculated with marine methane seep sediment | place: Japan: Omine Ridge, Nankai Trough | collected 2006-05-06 | reverse complement strand
CCAGCAATTACCTGATTTGCTGGTAACTTATTTTTTGGTGAATATTCCTTTGCAAGATCAGGATGGGTAACTGCAAGATTGTTTGCTTTTGTAACAACCATCCCTCTACAAGATGGGCAACCACAGCCACTAGTTCGACTATTCACTACTGCTTGCCATTCATGTTCACATTTCGAACAAATCCACGAAACCTTCTTACTTGATCCAGATTTTATTTGATCCGCAAGCAACTCATTCTCTGATGAATATTCTTTTGTAAGTTCAGGATGAGTAACGGTAATATTATTGGTTCTGGTAGCAACTCTACCAGAACATGCTGGGCAACCGATTCCTGTAACACGGTTATTCCCAGGTGCTTGCCATTCATACTTACACGCAGAGCATACCCACCAAAGTTTTTTATTCGTACCAGCAATCACTTGATCTGCTAGTAAATCATTCTTTAGTGAATACTCAGCAAGTAAGTGCGGAATATCTGAAACATAAATTTTGGTCGTTATCTTTCTTATCACCTCCAAAATATCAATTTGCTCATCATTAAAGATGAAATCAAAAGCTTTACCAGTAACGTGAAGGACATCCTTCGTAAGTTCAAAGTTGTTTCCTGCACGTTTCTTAATCTCTCGTGAAAACTCCTTAATCATTGCAACTCTATCGCAATTTGCGACAAAGTCTAAAACGATAACTTTTTTCTTGTTCAAAGGTTTCTCTAATCCTCTGCCCAATTGTTGAAAAAATATTGTTTTTGAATCTGTACATCTAAGAAATACGATAATCTCAGCATCAGAAACATGAATACCCTCATTCATCTTATTGATTGTAAGGATATATTGGATATTACCTTCTCTGAAATCTTGAAGTACTTTATGATTGTACTTTTCTGATTTCTCTGAATGATACACTTGTGCATTTGGTAAAAACTTTTGAAAGTTATCTGCGTGAGGGATACTCTCGCAAAAGATTATCGCCTTTTTGTTACCAATTGCATATTCCTGAATCGTCTGAGCAGTTACTTCATCACGAGCTTTAACAAAAATTGTTTCATTAAGTTGTTTCCGAGAGATTCTTCTTCCCTCTTCAAGCACCTCTTTAACAATCTTTTTAAGTTTCCAATGACTTAAATTGTCATTGAGAATGTGATATTCAACTTGTGACAACCACCCTTTAGCCATTGCTTCTTCCAAAGGGATGTTTACAACTTCATCACCAAATATCTCTCTAATATCCTGTTCATCTTCCCTATTGGGAGTAGCAGTAATACCTAAGAGTTTTTTTGGATTGAAATATTCAATCACTTTTTTGTACGTATCTGCCTGAGCATGATGTGACTCATCAACAATAATAAAATCAAATTCATCTTTAAAAAATGGATTTGATTCACGTAAAGTTTGAAATGTTGCAAAAACGATATCGCCTTTATCAGCATCCCAATCTTTATCACTTCCAAAAAATGTTTTAAGAGATACTTTTCTCCCAAATACTTTTTGAAACTCATCCATTGCTTGATCAAGAATGCCTGTATCGTGACACAAGAAAAGTCCCTTTCGACCTTTTTTGTATTCACGTTTAGCCCAAAATGCAGCAACAATTGTCTTTCCTAGACCTGTTGCCATAACCATAAGACCAACTACATTCTTTACAAAATGCTTAACCAGCTTTTTAAAGGCTGGTGCCTGATATTCTGGATATAATTCAATCATTTTACTCCTCCGTATATGAAATTCTTGAAAAATTTATATTCTTTTGTTAAAAATACTAACGTTAAATATTAGCATAAAATATACAAAAAGTCAATCAAAATTCAAAATAGTTCGATCCTGTCATAGTGGGTACTCAAAAAGCCCCATTAAATGGGGCTTTTTATCGATGAGCCGAGTAGGTAATGACGTTCGAACTTTTTGTGGTGAAACATCTACTCTAAAAGCTTTTATTTCATCTCACTAACTCATAAAAACACCCCCTTTAATGTCTTCTAACTTCTGTTTTTGTTATAAAACAAGCATTATCTGTATTTGGCCAAAATAATTTTGTTGGAATGTTATATTTATCCACTAAATCACAACTTGGCATATCTTGTCCTTGAAAAATAAACTTCCATTCATCATCAATTTTTGTAGCCAAAAAATACGGGGTACTATGTCGTTCAACGTTACTAATTTTAATCATTCCTTTAAGATTATCATCTGTTTTTTTATCAACATCTATATATAAGTCTAGGTTTTTATAATATTCTGGATCACCGTGAAGTCCATTTTGCTCTTCTAAAAAAAGAAAAAATGATTTTATTATTTCTTCTGATTCATTTATTGTTAAAATATTTGTATTACTTTTGTTTATATCTGCTATTTGTGATTTGTTATTATATTCCTGATACGGCACGTTATCTGCTTCTACTACTATTCCATCATTTAAATTATTTTTTTCATAAAATACAAAAAATCCCCCAATTATTATAGCAAAAAGAATAAGTATCCCGAGACCTTTTATAGTTGACATTTGTCTATGCATGTTTTTATTTTATATTTATATACTTCATTATATCACAAAACAAAAACCGCTTAAGCAAGCGGTTTTTGTAGAAAAATGAGCGGGTAGCGGGAATCGAACCCGCATCTTCAGCTTGGAAGGCTGACATAATGAGCCGTTATACTATACCCGCAGTCAATTTGACTGCTGTTCCTTATCCAAAATTGTCAAATTGTACGTTTTCCTTTGCTATCCCCATATTTTCCAATATTTCTTTCATGGATTCAGTGAATGCTTTCGTACCTACAATATAGTACATTGTTTTTTCTATCTCGTCAACATATTTTCTTATCATCTCTTCATTTATACGTCCTGTTTCACCATCCCATTCACCTTCTTCTCTAGTTAGCGTAAATACAGGATTATAGTTTTTTAATTCTACATTTTTTAATTCGTCAAATAAGGCTATTGAATTTTTTGTTTTACTAGCATATAAAAGTGTTACTTGCCTGTCTACTTTTTGATGTTCTTCATGCTTTATCATTGCTCTTGCTGGTGTTATTCCTACTCCAGCAACTATAAATGCCATTGGTTGATTTATATTTTGTGGAAGTGTTATGTGTCCCATTGGCCCCTTTACTATGATTGGATCATCTATTTGCATTGCTTCCATATTTTGCTTAAATGCACTTTCGCTCCCCCTCATTATAAACATCAAGTTTTCTTCACATGGTGAAGATGCTATAGACATTGCTCGAAATGTTGGATTATCGTCAGTGTTTACTGGATTGGGGAAATCAAGAAACATAAACTGTCCTGGACTGAAAGAAAAATCTTTTGGTTTCGTAAGTATAAGTTGAAAGGTATTTTCTGCTATTTCCTTTTTTTCTATTAGATTAACTGTATATTGTGAAATCATATCTTTTTAATTTATGTTTTATAATTTACATAATAAAAGAATTTTCAATTTTCTGCAATATAAGTGTCCTTGCGAGTAGCTGAGATATTTCATGTAGTTAAGCGACGCAATCTCTTTGAGATTATTGATTATCTATCAAAGATTGCTTCACGTGGCACAAACAATATGACTTCTGTTCGCAAAAACGATAGTTCTTAAATAAATCTGAATAGTTACAAATAGAGTACTTTACTATTTCACTCTTGCACAATATCTCAAAAATACTTACTATATAATTACATTTAATTTAATAAAATTTTTATGGATAAACAAAAAGAAAAAATTCAAGAAAGCTCAAATAAAGATACTGGCTACCGAACACATTGGCATTCATTTTGGTTTGGTGCTATGTGTGCTCTTGCTATAGTTCTCTTATTTTTATTAATCGGAACAATTACAAATAAGATATCGTTTGGTAAATTCAATCCAAAACAAGCGCCTATACAAAAAACTAAAGTTGTAGCTAAAAAATCAGTTCCTAAATTATCATTAGATGCAACATTGGTTTCTATGGATATAAACAAAGAAGAATTTGATATATGCATGGAAGAAAAAAGATATGCTGATGCTGTACAATCTGATATTGATAGTGGTAAAAAAGCTGGTGTACAAGGAACTCCTCATAGTTTTGTATTGATTGATGATGCTATCTATGAAATACCAGGTGCACAAACAGAAAAAGGCATCAGAGAGTTTTTTGATGACTTACTAGCTGGCAATGATCCACAAGCAAAAGATATTAGTAATGACAGAGAAATTGACACTGTAACTGCTGATGACTGGATTAAAGGCGGTGAGAATGCACGTATAACTGTAATAGAATACTCTGATGTAGACTGTCCTTTTTGTAAGAAATTTCATACATCTACACTGAATTTAATGGGAGATTATAAGGATGATGTAAAATGGGTATTTCGTCACTTCCCAATTGACGGACTTCATCCCAATGCACGTACAAAATCAGAAGCTGCTGAATGTATAGGTGAAATTGGTGGTGGTGTTAAATTTTGGGAATATCTAGATATATTATTTCAAGAATAATTAAGCTCAAACACTAATAATAAAAAAGCGCTTTACAAGCGCTTTTTCCTTTACAAGACATGTTTTTGATGCTATTATTTTTAATAATTATTCAATAGTAATATGACTGAATTTTATTCTTCCAATCAAAGCATTATTGCAATATTAAGCGTTATAGCAATAATATTATTGCTTGTTACACTTATTATTTCTATAATAAATTTTTTTCGAATAACTAAACTTCAAAAAGAAATTGCCATATTATTTTCTGGCAAAAAAGGAGTTGATCTGGAAGAAATTCTATTAAATAATAATAAAAAACTCATTACACTCGACACTGAAATACAAGAACTTTTCAATATTTCAAATACCATAAATAAACAATCTCACAAAGGCCTTAACAAGATTGGGCTAGTAAGATTTAATCCATTTGGTGAGCGAGCTGGCAATCAAAGCTTTGCATTAGCACTACTAAATAGTGCTGATGATGGAATAGTTCTATCATCACTGCATACTAGAGAAGGTACTAGAATTTACACAAAAGAAATTTCAAGTGGACAACCTGTAGAAAATGAACTCACTGAAGAAGAAAAAACCGTAATAGCAACTGCTAACTAATCAACTAATATCATTGCATCATGACTGAAGAAGAAATTAAAGCTGTTAAAATACCATCAACTGTAACTGTAAAAAAGTTTGCGGAAATTCTTGATATTCCTGCAACAGAACTTATTACTGAACTTATGCAAAATGGCATCATGGCAACTATTAACGAAGAGGTAGATTATGATACAGCTGCTATAATCGCCGAAGATATGGGTTACTCTGTTAGCGAAGACTTAGAAGTTGGTGATGATGAAATGATGACACTTGAAAAAGTTCTTGATATTTGTGAAAAAGAAAAAAGATCTGATGAAAAATTAGAGAGTCGTCCTCCGATTGTTACAATCCTAGGACATGTTGATCATGGTAAAACAACACTACTAGATACATTAAGACAAGCATCTGTTGCAAGTAGTGAATCAGGAGGAATAACTCAACATATTAGTGCTTATCAAGTAAAAAAACGAGGAAAGCACATTACATTTATTGATACTCCAGGACATGAAGCATTTGCTGCTATGCGTGAACGAGGTGTTTCTATTGCTGATATTGCTGTATTAGTTGTTGCTGCTGACGATGGCGTACGTCCACAAACAAAAGAGGTCATCAAATATTTAACAGCAAAGAAAATTCCAACAATTGTCGCTATAAATAAAATTGACAAACCCAATGCAAACACAGCAAGAGTAAAGCAAGAACTAGCTGAACATGACATTATGATAGAAGAATGGGGTGGAAAAGTTATTTGCAATGAAATAAGTGCTAAAAATAATATTGGTGTAACTGATATACTTGAAAGTATTTTATTACTTGCCGAAGTAGAAGACTTCAAAGCAAATTCTACTCGTGATGGATTAGCTATTATACTTGAATCTCATAAAGATCCTCAAAAAGGACCTGTTGCTACTGCAGTTGTGAAAACTGGAACTTTGAAAGTTGGTCAAGATGTAAATGCTGGAAAGACTTATGGTCGTATACGAAGAATGGAAAATCACAGAGGTGACCCTATGGAAAAAGCACCTCCATCAACTCCAGTTGTAATATTTGGACTTACTGATACTGCTGAAACAAATGATGTCATCCAAGTTGCCAACGCAAAGAGGAGCGCTCGTCTTAAATCTCAAAATGTTGCTAGTAAATTGACTGGTGATAAAAAACAAGTCAAAAGCATTACTGACAATGATGGTATTCCAAAATTAAATATAATTATAAAATCAGATGTTCAAGGATCTATTGAGGCTATAGCCCAAATACTTGGTGCAATTCCCCAAGGAAAAGTTGCTGTAAATTATATAGATACTGGAGTTGGAAATGTAACAGAATCAGATGTACGTATGGCTAGTAGTTCTGAAGCTATCCTCTATGGATTTAATGTTTCTGTAAGTCCAGTTGCAGGACGAATGGCTACTGATGCTGAAGTTACAATATCAACATACAAAGTTATTTATGAATTAGTTGATGATATAAAGGAAAGACTAGTAGCTATGCTACCTGACGAAATAGAGCGAACTGATATCGGAGAACTTGAAGTGCTTGGTGTATTTTTTACAGAAAAAGATAGGATGATTATTGGCGGTAAAGTAACTAAAGGTAAAATTGTTGCTAAGGATGTAAAGATTGATATTTTCAGAAAAGAAAATCAAATTGGAACTGGTGAATTAACAAACTTGCAACACAATAAAGTTGACATAGACGAAGTGAAAAAAGATAAAGAATGTGGCTTAACATTCAAAGGTGAAACTAAAATCAAGCTTGGTGACAACTTACAACTCTACACAGAGATACTAAAACCTAAAGAACTGTAATTCCACTACATCTCATCATAAAAAACCGTTACGGGGCGTAACGGTTTTTTATTATACTAACTTCGTAACTAGTAAAATATCCTATCTAATTAAAAAGTACTGTACTTGCATATTTTTCACCTCTATCTGGAAATATTACAACTATTCGACTATTTATCTTTATATTTTCAAATAATTGAGTCACTGCATCCATCACTGCTCCGCTACTCATGCCAACTGATATTCCTTCTTTTTTCATTATGTTTCTAGCCATTTTAAAAGCGTTTTCTGAATCAATTTTTATACTTATATCAATTTGGCTGTCATCGTAAATTTCAGGAACTATTGCTTCTTGCATATTTTTTAATCCCTGAATATAATGCCCCCTTACTGGCTGAGCTTCAACTATTTTTATATCTTTATCAAATTCTTTTAATCCCTTTCCTACTCCCATAATAGTTCCTGATGTTCCGAGTGCTGACACAAAGTAATCAATTCTTCCATCCATTTGTTCCCAAATTTCCTTAGCTGTTGTCTTATAATGTGCTAATTTATTATACTCATTTGAAAATTGATTTGGCATGAAATACTTTTCTGAATTTTCTTGAACTATTTCATGAGCTCTTCTTATTGCTCCATCTGTACCATCTTTTCCATCAGTCAAAATTACATCTGCTCCAAAAATTTCAATCATTTTTCTCCTCTCCATTGAAACAGCTTTACTCATCACAACATGTACTCTATACCCTTTTACAGCTCCAATCATAGCCAACGCTATTCCAGTATTACCTGATGTTGGTTCTATAATTATTTTATCTTTTGTTAGACTGCCATCTTTCTCAGCTTGTTCTATCATTGCAAGTGCAATTCTATCTTTTATTGAACCGCTAGGATTTTGTCCTTCAAGTTTTGCAAATATTTCTACTTTTTCATCATTAGTTATATTATTTAATTTTATCATTGGTGTATTACCAATCATTTCTATTACATTATTGTAAATCATATATTTTTAATTAAATTTTTTAAAATAAAAAACCCTCATTGGATTTGAGAGTTACTATTCCTGACTTATTTACACAAAATCAACAACTCTCACAATAAGAGCTGCAACAACATGCCATACTATTTGTATGTATTTTTATCATATGTTCATAATAACAAGTATTCTATAAACTAGCAAAAACTATGATTTTACGCTACTATAAAATATATGATAAATTCAATTCCTAACGAAGTAAAAGAAGTTTTACAAGCGCTTACAGATGCTGATTTTGAAGCGTATATTGTTGGTGGTTGCGTGCGTGACTTAACTGTTGACCGCATACCTAAAGACTGGGATGTCACGACAAATGCAAAGCCTGAGCAAGTGCAAGAAATTTTTCCCGATAGTTTTTATGAAAATGATTTTGGTACAGTTGGTGTAAAAGTTGAACCATTTTTATCTGTTGGAAAAAAAGATCGTGAACATGATATTGTCGAAGTTACTACTTATAGAATTGAATCTACCTACTCAGATAACAGACGACCTGATGAAGTAGAGTTTGCAGAAACTCTAGCGGAAGATTTGTCCCGTAGAGATTTTACAATGAATGCTCTGGCGCTTGATATAAATAATACACTTATAGACCCCTTTAACGGTCAAGATGATATTTCAAAAAAACTTATAAAAGCAGTGGGGAATCCTATTGAACGTTTTGATGAGGATGCTCTTCGCATGATGCGTGCTGTGAGATTTGCTGCGGAGCTCAATTTTACAATCGAAGAAAAAACATCCATGGCAATAACTCAAAAAGATTCTCTACTTAATAACATTTCCATAGAAAGAGTACGTGATGAATTTGTAAAAATAGTTTTAAGCGACCACCCCCAACATGGCATTCAAATGCTTTGTGACACTGGCCTGCTGACACATTTTTTGCCAGAATTAGAATACGGCATAGGAGTGGAACAAAACCATCATCATACACTCACAGTTTGGGAACACAACTTAAAAGCTGCTGATAAATGTCCAAGCAAAAAACTAGAAGTGCGTCTTGCTGCACTTTTTCATGACATAGGAAAACCAGAATCAAAACAAGGTAGTGGTCGTGATTGCACCTTTCATAATCATGAATATATAAGTGCTCGCATGACTGGCGTGATAATGAATAGAATGAAATTTTCCAAAAAAATTATTGATAAAACTGTACTATTGGTAAAAAATCACATGTTTTATTATAGCGTTGATGAAGTAACAGAAACAGCTGTCCGCAGACTTATCAAAAAAGTTGGACTTGAAAATATGAAAGACTTAATGGCTGTACGTATTGGAGATAGACTTGGCTCAAACACTCCAAAAGCAAAGCCTTATAAACTCCGACATTTTGAATATATGGTAGACAAAGTATCTACTGACCCAATCAGCGTAAAGATGCTAAAGTTAAATGGAGATATAATGTTACAGGATTTAGATTTTACACCAGGACCTCAAATTGGTGCGATCCTAAATGTACTATTAGCTGAAGTAATTGAAGACCCCTCCCAAAATACACTAAAACATTTATCAAAAAGAGCCTTGCTACTAAAAAATGAAGACCTGGATACATTGCAAAATTTAGCAAAAGATAAAATAGAAGAAAAACGAATGTGTGATGAAGAAAAGATAAAAGATAAACACTGGGTCAAATAATACACTTGTCATCCCGGGCTTCAAGGTGAATTGAACTCTGTTCAAGAGAAAGACGTCCTGGGCTGTGACCCGGGATCTACATTGTTCATATAAATAGTCTAATTTAGATTCTAACTCAAGTTCAAAATGATATAATTTATAAATTTTTTATTAAAAATATATGAGATTCACAATTGAAAATTTATCAACAAATCCTGTAACAGCACTCAGAAGAGCTGGTTACCAATATCAACACAAAACAGACCAAGGTGAAATGAGCTTTATTAATCCACAAGCACGAGCTGGCTATCCTCGATTTCATATGTATGTAAAAACCGAAGGTCGCAATGTACAAATTAGTTTTCACCTTGATCAAAAAAAACACACCTATGGCAATGATACAAGACATCATGGAGAATATGAAAAGTCTCCAGCATTAGATCAAGAAGCTGCTAGGATTAAAAGTATTGTGAAATAACTAATATCAAAAAAGAAAAACAGCGTTTCGCTTATGTTAAAGTGAAACGCTGTTTATTTTTTATAGAAAGATGTTGTTACCATCCTTCTTGCCACTGTTGTTGACGTGGTCTATGATTTTGACTGCTATTAATAATATTTTTCTCATTTTCATCCCATTTAATTGAAAATATTACTTAATCCTCTATTAATAATATCAGCAAAACCTTGATTAAATGCCTCTGGAATTGCATTTTGTTGGTAACTATTATTATAATTACCACTAGTCCACCGTGTACCAGCCTCAGCAGCATCTCCACTGTTCTGAATCGTTTGTGGAATATAACTACTAGTTGCCCAGTCCGTTCTCTCTCTAAACCTTGCAAAATCTTCATCACTCATTGCATAAATTTGATTAAGAGGAACATGCTGTGTGTCCACTGCTTGAAACGGTGAATCCGGATTGCCCCGAATACCAAACTGTAATCCAGGCTTGTCAGCAAACCAACCACTGGATTGTTGTCCTACATTATTCTGAGCTTGCGCAAGATGTAATTGCTTATTACGCATTGCATCTTGATACTGAATGTTATACTGAGACCTTTGATTTACTGGCCGTTGACTTACTCTGTTAGTCTGAGGCCGTTGGACACAAATACTAGTTTGCGCAACAGCTCCATTAGGCGCGTATACTCTAGCCTCTCTGCAATTACCAGACCAGTTATACAGCTGCACTGTATAGACTCCACCTCTGGAATCCATAACTTGATCTTCATTGCCCTCGTAATTCATCAAAGTTGCATCAACTCTACTTCTTAGCAAAGTTCCTTCTGCTATATGAAAAGTATTTGCAAATACTGGTGTTGCAAATAATACACAAAACAATACTGTAATTGTAATCTTCTTCATAATATACCTCCTGGTATTTTTGTTGTTAAATAACAATCATATCTATCGTAATATATTAATATAGCACATTTAATGATTTTTGTCAACATTGCAAAATGCTGACAAATGCGTATACTAGGTAATATTGCTGGGGTGGCGGAATTGGTAGACGCGCTAGGTTTAGGCCCTAGTGGGAGTTAATCCCGTGGAGGTTCAAGTCCTCTCCTCAGCACAAAAATAAAACAAAGTGATTTTACAGTTAAGATTGCTTTGTTTTGTTTTTACATAGTTCTTTTTATTAATTCAACCAAAAAGAGAGGTTTGGTATGAAAAAACGTGCTACCGTAAACGTTGCTTTACAAAAAGCTGCTATACATCGAGTAAAACCAGAAATTCCAAAAGAACTTGCACAAAACTTTAACCAATGGACACATTGTGAGATTCGCAGTTATCATCAACGTTACATGTATAAAAAATCAAACGGAAAATCCAAAAGAACTCGTCGTGTTACCGGATTTATCTTTATTTTCCTCACTAACCAGTCAGGTGATACACATCACAAAGCCCTTCGAGTTATACACAAATCAAATATGACACGTCGTGATTTTACTAGTTACGCACAAGGACTGACTCAAAATATTGGACAATCATTATTTCATGCACTTGTCAGTAAATCAACGCACTAAGTCATTGTCCCAAAAAATATAGAACACCCCCACTCATAATGAGCTGAGGGTGTTTTTCATTTTCACAGATATTATTATACGTTCTTAAAAATCCCAACTTCCATTCATGCTACTTGATTGTGTATAATTCACAACTGTTGACTCAAAGAAGTTTCCTTTATCACTATTTGTATCTTGAAGTCTATCTAGATGTTTATATGGATTTTCAATTGCCTCTGGATATAATGGTGTCAATCCTAATAACTCCATTCTTTGATTAGCCAACCATCTTGTATAATCTACTGTCGTCCTACTGTTAAGTCCTGGTATTTTATTTCCAAGTATATGCTTACTCCATTCAATCTCTTGCTCTACTGCAATTTTAGTCATTTCACGTATCACCTTTTCATCATAAATATCTGGAAACTCTTGTTGAATTTCTTTTATAATGTGAGCAAATAATGTAACATGCGTTAATTCATCTCTACGTATATAAGCTATCATTCTACCAGTTGCTAACATTTTTGTATGATCTACAAGAGTATCAAAAAATGCAAACCCATTATAAAAATATAACGACTCCAATAAATAATTAGCTACAATACCTTTGAAAAAAGTTTTATCATTTGGATTATCTATAAAATCTTGATAGATTTGTCCTATGTATTTATTTCTATTCAACAAAATTTTATCATCACGCCAATAATAATATATATCATCCCTATCCTCCCCGTCTACAACAGTCTCTAAAATTGTTGCATATGACTGAGAATGAATTGCTTCTTGATATGCTTGGATTGATAAAATCAAATTTACTTCAGGAGAAGTTATGTAATCTGAAAAATTTGGCAGATTTACAGTTTGAATAGAATCAAGAAAAATTAAAAAAGAAAGAATCCCTTTATATGCTTCTTGTTCTTCTTTTGTTAAATCTTTTTGAAACATACGCGCATCATCTTTGAGTCCTGATACTTTTTCTGGAACCCAAAAGTTTCCAATCATCACAGGATACAATGCAGTTGCCCACTGATATTTTGTAGCATTCAATTGAAATAAACCTGTAGTATTTCCATTTATAATAGTACGCTTTTCTACATCATCATTTCCTTTTGGATTAAATATTGGTCTCTTTTTTAATTTTGTCATAATCTATTTAATACTTTTTTAAAAATTAACCTGAACAACTGATGCATACATTATCTGTCTTTTGAACCTCTCCTGACAAACTCCTTACATAATACACTGTCTTAATTTTCTTTTCCCATGCATTCATATAATATTCATATAATTTCTTTGGACTTGTGCGTGATGGATCTATCATCCATTCAAAACTAACTGACTGATCAACCCATTGATAAATCACGCTCATCATATCAATTACATCATTCATATCCATTGATACATACTCTTTGTAATACCAAAAGTTTTCCTTATCCAATTTAGGAGCAACTCTTACAGTTGGCGCTGACAAATTTGTTTCCACAAAATATCTTTTATAAATTGGAAGCAGTGCTGCAGTAGTTCCAACTAATCCCGCGGTTGAAGTGTTTGGTGCAGGCGCTGTATGATATCCAAATCTCACACCAGTGCTTTTTATATCTGTAAAAAGCTTTTTCCACTCAGCTGCTCTACCAGTATTTTTTGTATACCAAGCCTGTTTTCTTCCTAATAATATTCCTTTACTATATTCACTTCCCTCCCACAATTGATACGCACCTCGCTCAATTGCAATATCTGCAGAAGCTCTGTATGTATGATACGTATATTTTTCAAATAACTTATTTACTTCGTCACGCGCTTCTTGTGTTTCATACGCTATTTTTCTAGTTGCCAAATACTCAGCAAGTCCTAAATATCCCAAACCAACACTTCTGTATCTCATAGCAGTTCTTTCTGCTTCTTTTATAGGATAATAATTAAGCGTTATCACATTGTCCAAAACTCGCATAACAGTTGGTATCACATCTGCAATTACTTTTTCTTCATAAACCTTCGCAACATTTATAGAAGCAAGATTACAAACTACAAAATCTCCAGGCTCATATCTTATAACAATCTTTCCATCTTCAATTACCTCTTCTATAAATTTAGTTGGAGAAGTATTTTGACAAATTTCAGTACAAAGTTGTGAACTATAAATATTTCCAGCATGCTTATTTGGATTCACTGCATTTATAGTATCTCGAAAAAACACATAGGGCATACCCGTTTCAACAGCTATCTTCATAAACTTTTTAAATAGATCTTTTGCAGAAACTGTTTTTTTCATTTTTAGCTCATCATCTTTTTCAAGTTCTTCATAAAACTTTTCAAATTCATCCCCAAAATTATCTTGTAATTTTTTGCCGTATTTTTCATTGATCTCATGTGGATCAAAAAGTGTCCATTCCTCATCATTTTGCACTCTCCTCATGAAAATATCAGGCATTGAAACAGCTGGAAAAACATCAAAAGCTTTTGATCGTATATCCCCTGTTTCTGTCTGCAAATCTAAAAAGTCATGTATATCTAAATGCCATACATCCAAAGTCACAGAAATAGCACCGAGTCTAGAACCTAACTGATTTACAGCAATGGCTGTATCATTTACAATTTTTATCCAAGGATTCACGCCTCCACTTGCTCCATAAACACCTCTAATAGATCCCCCTCTGGCACGAATATTTCCCCAATAAACACCTACACCACCACCAAATTTTGATATTTGTGCCATATTCTCAAAACTATGAAAAATAGCTCGCAAATCATCATCTACGTTAGCTTTAAAACAACTTGAGAGTTGATTGTAGTTCGTTCTAGCATTTAATAGTGTTGGAGTAGGTAGAGAAATTCTCTGCTCACTGCAATGCTTATATAGCTTCATAGCAAATTTTAATCTATTCTCATCAGACTCTGGAATAGCCAGAAAAAGTGCAACAGACATGTATAATTCTTGAGGTAATTCTTTTACAACTCCATTTGGATTTAATAGATATCTTTTTTCTAATGATAATACAGTCGTGTATTCATAAGACTTATCAGTATTTTCACTAAGCAACTTTCCAGCTTTTAAAATATCTTCTTCTGAATAATATTTATAAAAATCTTTATAATATAATCCATTTTCAATGTATTCATCAAATAAATCTTTATATGCTTCTGGTGTATAAAGCTCTTTCATTGACATATCCCTATTCCTAGTAGCTTGTTTATACAAATTACTTACAAAAATACGAGCAGCTACATGTTGCCAATGTATATTTTCGACACTAACTAAATCAATGCAAGTTTTTATCATCAATTTGTTTATGTCTGAAGTTTTAATATCTTCTACAATATTTTTCTTAAATGCTTGCGTAAAAACTTTAAATGTACACTGTCTCTTATATCCAATAGTCGCTCTATCAAGTACTTTTTTTATCTTGTTATTATTGAAATTTTCCCTTGAACCATCATCTTTAATAACCTTCAAAGTGTGTTGTTCAAATTGCTCTTTCAAATCCTGTTCTTTTTCAGCACGTTCTTCACCTCGTCCTGCCCTATACAAAATATATGCTTTTACTACTTCATATTTGTTTGCACTTACTAAATGTCTCTCTATAATATCTTGGACATCTTCAACAGTTGGTGATATCTCATTACAATCATCTTCAAAAGAATATTCTAAATCATGAATTATCTCATCTGTAAGTGGCTTGATAAATGACTTATCTATCTCTCCAACCTCCGTACAAGCTTTCTCAATAGCAATCTCAATACGATTTCTATCAAAATCCACAACTTTCTTATTTCTCTTTTTTATCTTTGTTATTGTCATATTTTATGTTTTAAGGGTCAAAAGAAGAGGCAACTGTCTGTAAATTAAACAGATGCCCCCTATTTGTATATAAAACATGTCATTGCGAGAAGCATTTAGCGACGTGGCAATCTCAGTAGTATTTATAAATACTTTTTAAGATTGCTTCGTCGTACCTCCTCGCAAAGACACTAAAATTATATTTTTCCTACCAAGTTTATACCAGGTTTCAAAGTCTTTGCTCCTGGAGTCCATTTAGCAGGACAAACTTGTCCTTTATTTTTTTCTACAAATTGCGCTGCTTGAATTTTTCTAATCAATTCATCAACATCTCGTCCAATACTATTATCATGTACTTCCATTGCTTTCAATTCTCCTTTTGGATTGATAATAAATGTACCACGAAGTGCTAATCCCTCATCTTCAATCATAACTCCAAAATCACGACATAGTTGTCCTGTTGGATCTGCTGCCATTGGGTATTTTACTTTTCCAATAGCTTCTGAAGAATCATGCCATGCTTTATGAGTAAATACTGTATCAGTTGATACAGTCACAACTTCTACACCAAGTTTTTTCAATTTTGTATAAGCCGCTGCAAGATCTTCCAATTCTGTAGGACAAATAAAAGTAAAGTCTGCTGGATAGAAAAATAATACCAACCACTTATTTTTGTACAAAGTTGACAGTTTAGTTTTTTTGAAAGTTTTTCCTTGAAAAATTTCAAACTCTCTATCAATAACTTTTTCTCCAATCACTGGATGATTGTTGAAACATGATTCCATAAACACCATTTCATCTTCACATTGCATTGCCATAATTTATATTATTAATTAATTATTGGATTATAATTGTATCACTTCACAAACTTTCGTCAACACCCCAAGTTGTATAAATATAAAATAAAAACACACTATATGTAGTGTGTTTTTATTTGAATCTTGTATTTATTTTTTTATTTCTTTCAAACTCTCGCTAAACATAGTGACTTGATTTCTTCCATTTTCTTTTGAGGCGTACAATGCACGATCTGCATATCCAGCAATAACACCTGCAAACTTTTCACTATCAATGTTTTTCCAATTTTCAATTTGATCCGTGCCGACGCATCCCACACTTATCGTCTTTTTTAAAGTAATTTCTTCATTACTATCATTATCCACAACTACAATCTCAGCATCTTCTACGGCACGTCTTATTTTTTCAGCTGTTTCCTGTGCACCACGTGAGTCTGTGTCTGGTAAAAAAACAACGAACTCCTCACCACCATAACGATATACCACATCTGAACCCCTCACAGTATCTTTGATAATAGCTGATATTTTTTGCAAAGCCGTATCACCTGCTCCATGCCCATGTTCATCATTCACTCGTTTAAAGTGATCAAAATCAAGCATCAAAAAAGAACTATCATGACCCTCTCTTTTACTCATTTCAACAAAAGTTGGAATGTCATTGTTATATGCATTCCTATTTTTCAAACCTGTTAAATCATCCAAACCCTTTGCTTTTTCATTTTCCATAGCCATCAAAGTTTCATCAGAAAAATCATCTGCTAATTCTTCAATATTTTCAGTAGCAATCCCCATTTTTACAAACTTCTCCCTCTTTTCACCCTCTCTTTTTGCAAGATCATATTTAGAATCTTCATATGAAGTGTCAGCCTCTCCTAGTTGTTCAACTCTTTTTCTTTTTTTCTCAATTTCACTCAAATCCTTTTCTTCACTTGAATTATTAAAAAAATTTGCTTCCATGTTCATAATATTCAAAATTAATATTAACCGCCTATATTATAGCATGTCCTAAAAAATTATTATTCCATCATTCATTTTAGGCATTTTCCTATTTTATATTTTAAATAATTCTTCAGTATTTTTTGTAATTTGTTTGATGACTTCTCCCACATTAATTTCCTTTACTTGTGCAATTTTCTCTGCCACTAATCTAACATCCTTTGGCTCACATCTATTTTCTCGTAGTAAGGGTCGTGGTGGCAAATATGGAGCATCTGTTTCAATAAGTAAATCCTTCAAATCTATATTTCTAATAAGCTTATCATATGACTCACCATAAGTTGCAATTCCATTTAATCCAATCTTATAACCCAATTCAATAAATTTCTCCGCATTCTTCCAACTACCAATATAACTATGAATTACACCATATCCTCTCCCCTTCCTTGAGGGGGAGATGTCCGAAGAACAGAGGGGGTTTTGTGCTAAAATCTCCAACAACTCACCATAACCATCCCAACAATGCACAACAATAGGCTTTTTCACCTCTTTACAAATATTAATAAACTCAATAAAAACTCTCCGTTGTTCTTTTTTAATAGTTTCCACATCATCACCTTCTCCAAAATGATGATAATCCAACCCAACTTCTCCAATAGCTACAACATTTTCATTTTTTGCCAATTGCAAATACTTATCATAATCAAAATCCTCTACAAATTGCTCTTCAGGATCACAATTACTAGCCTCAAATAAGTGCAACGGATGTAACCCAATTGTTGCATAAATATTTTCATACTTCTGGGCAAGTTCAATCGCCTCAAAAGATGTCTTTTCATTTGTGCCAACAGTAATAATTTTTTCCACCCCATCATCAAAAGACCGTTGAATTACAGCTTCACGATCTTCATCAAATTTTTTATCATGCACATGTGCGTGTGAGTCTATTATTTGCATAATTTATTTTCAATTATTTTTTTTTCAAATTCACCCAACACTTTTAAACCAACAGATTTAACCCTTTGTGCCTCTTGGTAATCAATATATTCACCATGTACAGCACGATTTAAAATTCCTATTGTTTCATTTAAAATATATTGTTCCTCATCTGAAATAATATCTAATTTATGTAATTTAATTATTACGACTGCGATACTGTTATATCTATGTAGTTCAATATTATGACACTTTGCCAACACCTTTAAACTTTTTTCTAATTCAATTCTGAGACCTGCAAGCATAAGTGCTACATTTGAATCAGCCACATTTGTAAATGAATACTTTTGAATATCCCCAACCAGTTGTTCATCAATTAAACCAGCTTTTTCCACATCTATCTCAACTTTTTTCAATTTTTCACTAAATTCAACCTTCCAGCCGCCTGGAAATTCCAAAGTTTTAATTAATGGAGCAAGCCAAGGAATAATTGCAATAACTACAAGAGTTATTGTAATTGCATCAATTTTTAAATTTGGCAAAAATATATGAACAGCTGCTAAAGATAGTGCAAAAATTGTAATTACTATTTGAATTATTTTCATAACAAAACTTGCCTGACTTAAATTATTATAACCTCTCAAAAAGAATTACTCGTTCACGGTTTTGCAAAGCATCCTGAATTCTCTGAGCCGTTTCTGGTAAAAATGATTCTATCAAAATTGAAATTGTATTCAAATCAACTAAAAGCTTTTTCATTACAACTTCAAATTCCTTTTCATCATTTTTTCGAAGTTCCCATGGTTTTGTTTCTTCTATATGTTTATTTGCAATTTCTACAATTTTCCAGATACTTTCAAGTGCACTATTGAGTGCCATTTTATTTATATTGCTTTCCAATTGTTTTATATCAACTTCTGGTTTTTCAAATTCGATATCACCTGCAAGCGTAATAATTCTTGCTGTCAGATTTCCTAGTCCATTAGCCAAATCTGCATTATATTTTGCATCAAGCTTTTCCCAAGATATATCGTTATCCTCTCCAAAAGTTCCTTTTGTTAGCAATAGATATCTAGTTCCATCTATTCCATATTTTTCTACCATTTCACTAGGTGCTATTACATTCCCTATTGATTTACTCATTTTTTGCCCATCCACACCTATAAATCCATTTATAAAAACTTGTTTACTTGTTGGTAAATCCGCAGCCATGAGCATTGCTTGCCACATAGCACTTTGTTGTCGCAAGTTATCTTTACCTGCGATTTGGATTGCATTTGGACTCTCTATAGTCCCCCAAAAGTTTTCAAAGTTTTCTGTATCTTTTGGCCAACCTAGTGTAGAAATATAGTTTGTAAGTGCGTCAAACCACACATACATAACCTGAGTATCATCTCCTGGCACAGACACTCCCCAAGGCATTTTACTAGCCACTCTTGAAATTGAAAAATCTTGTAATCCTCGCTCTACAAATGCACTAATTTCATTTAATCTTTTTTGTGGCACTACAAACTCGGGATTATCTTTATACAAATCCAATAGTTTATCTCCAAACTCACTAAATTTGAAAAAATAATTTTCTTCTTCTATTAATTCAAGTTCTTTACCAGGATGCAATGGACATTCTCCCTTTTCTAAATCACTATCAGTTTTTTCTAATTCACAACCTACACAATACTTTACGCTATACTGTTTTTTGTAAATAAATCCATTATCATTCACTCTTTTCCAAATTTCTTGCGCTGCTGTAATATGATTCTTATCTGTAGTTCTCACAAAATTTGTATAACTCAAATTCAACATTTGCTTCAATTCATCAAATGTTGCTGCATATTCATCTACATATTCCTGAGGATCACTTTCTGCATCACTAGCATTTTGCCAAATTTTTGCACCATGCTCATCTGTCCCAGTATTAAAAATCACATTATTTCCAATAGATTTTTCAAACCGTGCTCGCACATCTGCATAAATAATTTCACTTGCAAAACCTATGTGCGGCGCTGCATTCACATAAGGGAGTGTTGTTGTGATATAAAAGTTTTTATTCATAATTTCAATATTAATATATTTATTAGCATAGATGAAAAAAGGTCTTAAAGCAAGAAAAAAACACTCAGATTCAATAAATCTGAGTGTTTTGTATTATGCGCAATGAGCTTGATTTTTACCATTACTTTTTGAATGATACATTGCTTTATCTGCTCTTTTTAGAGCATTATCAATTGACGTAAGACTCCCTTTTTCAACAAAATTACATCCTATACTTAATGTTATTTTAAAAGTTTTTTCAAATGCTTCTTCTACAAAATCACTTAACCTATTTGCAAATATAACTAAATTTTCATAACTATCTATATTAGAAAACAATACTACAAATTCATCTCCTCCAAGTCTAATGCAAAAATCTCCAGACCTAGAGCATTTCCTCAATGCTTTTGCAAATTCTACCAAGACACCGTCACCAACATCATGACCCATTGTATCATTTACCGATTTAAAGTCATCAATATCTATAAATATTATTCCCCATGGTTGATTTTGTCTTTGACAATTTTTTATTATTTCCGTACCAGTCTCCTGCAAAAAAGATCTGTTATAAAGACCTGTCAAAAAATCTTTATTATTCTTTTCTTTTTCTTTTGCTAGGTATTCTGTTATTTTTTCCACTGTATCTCTTAAATCTGCTATTTCTACAGTTAATTCATAATTGTCCTTTTCACATTTTACCAAACTATGATTAGCTAATTTTTCAGATCCAAAAAATAATAAGATTTGTGACAAAAAATACCATGTTCTACCACACATACTTTGTGTTTTCATCGTCATCAACCCTCCTCAGTAGACTTTGTAAAAACTATTACTTTTAAATAACTATCACAGTTATTTAACATACACCCTCAATTAACTACTGTCAATATACCAAATATCCATAAATCCTACATAAAAGCTTGACAAAATCACTATTTTTTGCTATAGTAATAAGTTCGCAATTAATGCGACAAATCAATCACAGCACTTTAAAAAATGCATGGAGGAAAACTTATGCAAACAACAACGTCTTCTCATACACCTATTAACATCAACGTGTTAAAAACGGTTATCACTTCACAAAAACAGAGTGGTAATGATTATGTTACATTGGCAACAGAAAATCTTTCTGTAATGAATTTAACTACATCAGATATTGATGATTTTTTTGATTATTGCGCCGATGACCACAAACTCATCATGACAATACTCAAAACCAAATCAGTTCCTGCAACAAAAGCACTTAGCATCTTAGAAAAAATAGGTTTTTCAGAAATGTTATGCATTGTTGCTGGTGAAACACACACTACAGATCCTAAGTTTATAAAAAACCTTATTTACGGTGCCTATGCAAAAAATGCTAACAGAGGACGTGGGTTAGCAAAATGCTTTGAAAAACATTTATTTCAAATGGATGCCGTTGAATTATGCAATAATGTCGGTGGAGATCCTGAAATGTTACGCATTTTGCGCAAAGCTTTATGCAGACAATAAAACTACACAGAGGTGTGTCATGAATTCAAAATTTCCACTGCAAAACAAGATTGCTTATGATATTTGTGGCAAGGTTTGTGTGTTAATGACTTCAGGCAAGGATTATGAAGAATATCTTTGCAAAGAATTGCAAAAAAACTCTTTTACAGAAAGTACTACCTGGGATATTGTTGGTACTATCAATCGCGATGACATGCATATCATAAAAGCCGTCATTAAATCTAAGACAGTTTCTGCTAAAGCAGTATTTTTCATGCTTAAGCTTGCAAACTTCCCGCTGGAAGGATGTATTTGTGCATTCAATCACTATCATGATGAAATCTTAAAAAATAGACTCATGATAGAAACATTTGCAATGTTTAATGAAACATTTCTGCACTTACGTAATATGCGCAGAAATCAATCACATTAGTATACTTGAACTTCATCAGCGTAACTACAACTGTAGTTGCGCTGATTTTTTTATTGATTTTTTATATTTTCATGATATACTTGCATCATAAATGATAAAAAAATAATATGTCAGATATACAACAAGAGGAGCAAATTGTTGAGCAAGCTGAATCAACTCTGATGAGCACAATTTCAGAAATTGTAAGTTCTTTTTTACAAATAGCTCAACAAAATATCGTTGAACGTATTCAAAATACAGTTAGTGAAACGCTTGAGCAAGCAAAACAAACAGTAAATCAAATTGTTCAAAATGCTGTGATGTTATTTGCAATAATTTTACTTGGACTTATTGGATTTGTATTTGCTATAACTGGTCTATCACTATGGCTAGGAGAACTTAGTGGATTTGGAGCTTGGTTTGGATTTTTGATAATTGGTACTATTGTATTTATCATTGCACTAATAGCTGGACTACTACAAAAAAATAAACAAATTTAACTTTAATTAATAATTAATAAAAATAATTATGGCAAAGAAAAAAGGACCTATCACAAAAGCAACTGCAGATGCTGCAGGAAAAGCTGATGAATTATTGGCAAAAGGAACAGATGCATATGGAGATGTACGAGAAGGTGCTACAGCAAAATATGACGCTGCTAAAGATGCTGCTACTGTACAATACGATGCTGCAAAGCAAAAAGTAACTGATACTGCTGAAGCTGCAAAAGCAAAGGCTGTAGAAACTCATGAAAATGCACGAGTTTATGTACAAGATAATCCAGAAAAATCAATTGGAATTGCTGCTGGTGTTGGTGCATTAGTTGGTGCTGTCATTGCACTTATTATCACAAGACGCCGATAGGACGAACATTTAAAACCACAAAACTAAAACCTCTCACATATATGAGAGGTTTTTTTATTAAGGTATCTTAATAAGTACTCAAACAATTATCAAAAAAAATAATAAATAATAATACCTTTTTCAATAAACTCTTACTCAATGATTCACTTGTAGGGACATGCCCTTGTGGCTGTCCTCGCATTATATACACATGGCGGGTACAAGACCGCGCCACTACACTAAGTAATAGTTAGAAATGGTATCCTAACATTTTACATAAGATTGCAAAAAACTCATCAATGAAATAATGTAGATCTCTCTTGTCATGCTTTTTACTCTTTCTTTAAAACAACTAACAAATTTACGTATACACTACAACAACAAATTCACCCCTTATTTTATCTGCATTATTTTCAAAATATTCTATGACATCCGCAACAGTACCTCTTACAACTTCTTCATGCATTTTTGTAAGTTCTCTACCTAGAACAATTTTTGCATCAGGCATTAATTCTTGCAATAAATTTAAATTTTTCAAAACACGATGTACACTATCATAATAAATAACAGGAATTTTACTTTCTGAAACATTAGTAAAAAATGTCTGTCTTCCCTTTTTATGAGGAGGATAAGCTAAAAATGTAAATTTCTGCATATCTATTCCAGCAATAGACATAATTGCACTTATTGCTGATGCACCTGGAATTGGTTCAATTTTAATATCATTTTCAACCGCAATAGACACCAGTTTATTACCCGGATCACTAACACCTGGAGTTCCTGCATCAGTTACAACTGCAATATTCTTACCATTATTTATTTCATCAATAATCTCCTGAGCCTTATTGTCTTTTGTATGTTGATGATATGTTATTGTTTTTGTTTCAATATCATAATGTCCAAGTAATTTTTTTGTAACTCTGGTATCTTCACATGCAATCAAATCCACACTATTCAAAATATCAATAGCACGAAAAGTCATATCACTTAAATTTCCAATTGGTGTTGCCACTATATATAATTTTCCCTTTTCATTATTCATAAAATTATTTTCCTAAGTTTTTAAGAGCATACTTAACACATTCACCAACATCTGTTGTATCTTTAGGTAATCCATCCAACGCATTCCTTGCTTCTGCTGCGGTGTACCCCATAGACCTAAGAGCATCAATAGCATCACTTTGAGCCAATGCATCACCTATAGCTGCACCAACTGGTGCGACTACCTTACCTGAGAGCTCATTCACAACCTTCTTTGCAATCTTTGGACCTATGCCAGAAACTTTCGTTAAAATTGAAGTATCTTCATTTGCAATCGCAAGAATAATTGTCTGCACATCTGCAACTGCAAGAATTTTCAGTCCTGCCTTTGGACCAATGCCCGATACACTTATGAGAAGTTCAAAAATTTCCTGTTCTTCAACCTGCAAAAATCCATACAATGTGATTTCTTGTTCTCTTACATGCGTATAAATACTTATATCAACATCTTGCCCATCCATACACTGCTCAAG
>SWBW01004587.1_pt1 | contig 24434 bp, 24 predicted proteins | sample 4693041 | NCBI WGS metagenome assembly SWBW01 (sample SAMN10267271, study PRJNA491770) | bioreactor metagenome | isolation source: DHS bioreactor inoculated with marine methane seep sediment | place: Japan: Omine Ridge, Nankai Trough | collected 2006-05-06 | reverse complement strand
AACCGGCGATGGATTCAAAGTCTGCTTTTACATTCCAGGGTGTACGGTTGTTCACCAGCGTATCGATTGCTGATAGGGCAAATTTATGGGTCACTTTCCAGTCGTCATCCAATGAAACCAGCCATCGCATATCATCGCCAACCATATATGTAGTTCCGCTGATATATTCTACCCCAGAAGCGGAAGGCAGATTACTTAAATGGGCTTGTCTAATCACCTCAATGTGTAATCCTGGTGCTTTGTTGATACAAGACGAAAGTAGTATGATTGTCAGAAGGTAAATTAGATTTTTCATTTTCGGTTTGTAATTTTTATCAAGCTGGAAACAAGTCGCAAATATAATGGATAAGCTAGTTTGTCATATAAAATCTATGTTAAATTACTCAGGCACGTTATTTGAGTAGCCATTTTCATTATTTTGCAAAAAGCCTATGAGTATTGAAAAGAAGAAATTTATAAGTGCTGTTTATATTCCCCTTATTTTGTTGTTCATCATGTGGGTAGTGAAGATAGTGGAACTGACATTTGATTTACATTTATCCTGGCTGGGTGTGCATCCCAAACAGATAGATGGCGTTCCGGGTATCATACTTTCTCCCTTTTTGCATGGCGATATGAACCACCTGATGGCCAATTCTGTTTCTTTTCTGGTACTGGCGGTGGCGCTTTTCTATTTCTACCGGCAAATTTCTCTCAGAGTACTTTTCGGAATATGGCTGTTGTCGGGGATGTTCATATGGCTCAGCGGGCATGAAGAATCATATCATATCGGAGCCAGTAGTTTGATTTACGGACTTGCTGCATTCTTATTCGTTAGTGGTGCCATACGGAAGGATACACGATTGGCAGCCCTGGCAATGGTAGTTGCATTTTTATACGGCAGCATCGTTTGGGGTGTATTTCCTGATTTCTTTCCTAAAGAAAATATTTCGTGGGAAGGTCATTTGGGAGGATTTGTATCGGGTACTATTCTGGCCTTTTATTATAAAAACTCTGGGCCGAAAAGAAAAAAGTATTCATGGGAATACGAAGAGGAAGAGTATTTGGATGAAGATGAAAATGCTTACTGGCAAATCAAAAACCAGGATTCTACTTCTTAATCAAAGTTTTCAAGGTTGTACCAGCCTTTGTTTTTACCCGTGAAGCCTCGCAAGTAGCCTTCAATTTCTTTAATGTCTTTGTCAAAATCACCGGTGGGATATACATGTGGACCAATGCCTCCAATCTTTTTGGGGTAATCTATAAACCCAACCAATATAGGCACTTCCGCTTTAAGGGCAATGTAATAAAACCCTTTTTTCCAGTTGTCAACACGGGTTCGGGTACCTTCGGGAGTTACCACTAAAAACAGCGATTCGCTTTCGTCAAATTTTTCAGCGACCTGGTCCACTAATCTGGTGCTTTTGCTTCTGTCAACAGGAATTCCACCCACTGCTTTTAGCAAACCACCGTACCATGTATTAAAAGCTTCTTTTTTTACGAGTAGGTTTATTTTAACTCCATAATGCCAGAATGCCATCCTGCCAATGACGAAATCCATCATACTGGTATGAGGTGCTTGTAAAACAATGGCTTTTTTAAGGCTAGGTGGAACTTCGCTCATGATGGTCCATCCTAGCATTTTTAATATCAGTGATGAAAGCTTTTGTAACATGTGATGTATTTAGGCGACAAATTTAACTATTCTTTGAAATAAGCTGAAAAGCATTTTTGATCCAGTCAATTAATTGATCATCAACATCCTTAGGTTCCTGAATTCGTATAAAATGCGCATAGCGGGTATGGGAAACTTTAGCCGTTTTGTGTATGGGAAACTCATTGACTTCATAATCCAGAGTAAACTCCAGGTCGATCCAGCTTTTTTTGGGTTTAATGGCAAGAAAGGTGCTTTCCGATGCGAACATGATGGCATTAATTAACGGGCTGATCTGGAAATCAAAGATGGCTTTCAAGCGACTTTCCAACGCATCGTAAGTAGCACGCACCCGCGGTTCTCTATTTATAAAATGCGCATCCAGACTTTTATTGACACAACTGTGCGACTGGTTGGTATTTTTAAAAATACGGTTGCATTCCGGACAGGTCCAGGACATTTGTTTTCAATTTGTGCACGGCAAATATACAAGGTTATTTGTTAATTCTCTTGACATTTGTCAATGATAGTTGTATCTTACAAGCTGCTTTGAAAACCTGGTATTAACTCATAAACGCAGTGCTATGAAAACTACTTTAGCAATTATTTTCTCCATAATTTTCTCATCATTATATGCACAATGGGAATGGCAGAATCCCTATCCACAGGGGAATCATTTATTTGGTTTGCAATTTTTGAATGAAAACGAGGGGTGGGCTGTTGGTGACTTTGGATCCATTATCCATACCGAAAATGGAGGTGAAACCTGGGATCAATCTTATAGCGTTTGTTCAAAACGTTTGAGGGAAGTTTATTTTTATAATTCAATTAAAGGATGGGCTGGAGGCAATAACGGAATAATTCTTCACACCGAGGATGGAGGGCTGAACTGGAGCGAACAGAATAGCAATAGTACTCATGAATTAAGGGGTGTTTATTTTTCTGATGAATTAACCGGATGGATGTGTGGCGGATTCGGCACCATTGTCCATACAACCGATGGGGGAACTAATTGGATTGTTCAGCATTTTGACACAACATATCATCTAAATGGTGTTTCTTTTCTGAATGCACAAACGGCCTGGGTTGCCGGAGGAGGAGGTTGGGGAACTGACCCCGCAAGTGTAATTTTGCATTCAAGCGATGGCGGTCAAAGCTGGATTTTGCAGGAAACCAGTATTGAACAATCATTATGGGGAATTGATATGATAAACGAAAATATAGGATGGGCATGTGGCCTGGGGGGTAAAATAATTTATACTGAAGATGGAGGTCAGAATTGGGCAGAACAAACATCAGGAACATTAGAGAATTTATATGATATTGATTTTGTAGATGAATCAAATGGATGGGCCGTAGGGACTTTTGGGCAAATTTTTAATACAAATGATGGAGGTCAAACCTGGTTAATGCAAGATAGTACCCATGTCAGGTTTATGGGTGTTGCAGCTTCTAATGAGAGTAAAGTATGGACTGTGGGAGACTGGGGGCAAATCAATTATTCTGATGATGGTGGTGAAAACTGGAATTTCCAGATGCATGGTACCCGTCATTCATTTATGGATGTTTATTGTGCAAGTGAAGAGGAAGCTTGGGTGGCTGGCTTGGAAGGATTGATATTAAAAACCGAAGATGCCGGTAAAACCTGGATTGAGCAATCATTTTTTACTACAGACTGGTTGCAAAGTATTTATTTCGCCGATGAAAATAACGGATGGGCGGCAGGAAGCGGAGGTGTTATTTTACATACCATTAATAGCGGATATGAATGGATTTTACAGCAGAGTAATTATGAGGGGTGGCTTGAATCAATTTTCTTTTTGAATGAATCGAATGGATGGTGTTCGGGCCAGGATGGAATTATTTTAAAAACCACGAACGGTGGCGAATCATGGACATTTCGAAATAGTGGAACGGATAAATTTTTGAATGAAATTCGTTTCATAAATAATGATTTTGGAATGGCCGTTGGCGATTCAGGGATTATCATAAAAACTTCAAACGGGGGTGATACCTGGACAGCACTAAGCAGCGGAACAGCAGATACACTTGAGAGCATTTTTCTGGTGGATCACAACCACGCCTGGGTTGTTGGGCAGAATGGCAGGGTGTTACATACCGATAATGGGGGCTATGAATGGAATTCGGTGGATTGCGGAACGAATCACTGGTTGATGGACATATATTTTATTGATAATGAAACGGGATGGATTACGGGCAATCATGGTCATTTACTACATACAGATAATGGTGGACAAACATGGACAGAGCAAGCAATTACTGCCATTAATTTATATGGCATATACTTCTCAAATGATAAAACAGGGTGGGCAGTAGGCGATGGTGGAACAATACTTCACACCGAAAGTGGCGGAATGGTAGGTTTGAAACCGGTTAATTTTTATGCACAAAATAAACTCGACTCAAAACCCATTCCGAATCCGTTCAGTTCACAAATAAGTATTGAATATGAACTGAAACGAAATGAAAAAATAACACTGCGTATTTTCAATCACTTAGGCCAAATGGTTTATTGTAAAGAAGAAAACCAATACCAGGGCACGCAGCGGCTTAAATGGAATGCTGATGCACTTTCGGATGGCATTTACTATTATAGGCTCCAAGTGGGTAATTCAGTTGCGAACGGGAAAATGGTGAAGGTGAATTAAACTATTTATTAATCGCAATTCTTGCATTTTGTTGATTTCGGTATATCTTTATCGCCTTGGAATTTGAACATCAGTTAAAAAATATGATAAAAAATACATTAAAAGATATATTAAATAAAGCTGCAGAACTTTACGATACATGCCAATTTGCCACAAGCTCCAAAAACCTGTCAAAACGCGAAATAAGGACCATAAGAAAAGAGATTAAAGATATTGCAGCGAATAAGAGGAATCACATTATCGGGCTGACAAAGTTTCTCAGACCGCTGATGCTTCCTACTGCAAAAAGGGTCACTTTTGAATCACAATTTGATTTCTCCACAATAAATACCGCTAAAAATATAGTGGTATATATGCCCAACCACAAATCACATCTTGATGAATTTATTATTGGCTATAAGTTTTTAAAGCAACATATGCCAATCCCAATTACATCTGCCGGGGAAAACCTATTCAGGAATAAGCCATCAGTATTTGTATTAAAAAGTTATGGGGCTTTTAAAATTCGGAGGGACAAATATTCGGAGGATACACACTATTACAGGCTTTTATCGTCATACCTTGGAGCAAGCATCATGGCCGGCAATCAAATTATGTCGTTTCAGGAAGGGACAAGGCCAAGGGATGGTAAGATTGGTATGTTCAGAAAAGGTATTATTGGCACCATCGAGGAAATTTTCAATCAATTGAAAGAGCAATCGGAATATGAAGATATCCTTTTTGTTCCTATTGCCATTAATTGGTCAGAAAATCCTGATGAGAAAAAGTTAACTATTGATCGTAATCAGATAGCGGAAGAAACAGACCTGATGAAACGATTCATTAACCTTAAAAAGACCCATTCGTCAAGGGATATCAGGGGTATTTACCTGGGATTTGGAAAACCGGTGAGTTACAATCAGTTTGTTGCTGAAAATGATCCTGATGAGAATAACAGTTATGCAATTGGTATTTGTAACGAGGTCAGGTCAAAAGTGGTTGGGATGATGCCCATTTTTAAGGAGCATCTCGTATATAGTTCCATCCAGTTTCTGAGTAAGTATAATAAAGATGTAAATATTGAAGATTTAAAGCAATTGATTGAAGTCACTCAGAAAATCATCATAAAAGATGAAATACAGATGATTGAAACAGACAAATTCAGCATTGAAAGCCAGTTGGATCTGATGGCAAAAAGAGACATCATTTCATACAACGAAGACACATCTGGTTTTGAAGTGTTGAAACCTAATCTTATTGATTATTATGCAAATCATGTGACTTCGTTAACTGAAGAGAGGAAATCATAATGTTGAACGCCTTTTAATTTCAGGCTTAAAAATCTAATTCCAGGTTTAACTGCTCTTTTAAGTCGATAAGCCCGGGATATTTTTTTGCCATCTCTTCGAATTTCTCGCGATCTGTATATGCAACTTTTTGCGTGGTTTTTTCAGCAACCACCGGTTTTAAGGTAATCTGGTTGTTGTTCAATTCCTTTTTCAGGAACTCCAGCATCGAAGTTACATTTAGCAGATCATTTGCTACAATTTGATTGTCCACATGATATTCGACCACAAAATTATCCTTTAGCTGAGGCGGGTATTTAGCAATGGCACTGGCAAAACTGGGTGCTTTTTCCTGGTAAAATTCAATAAAATTCTTCCAAACCTTTAACAACTGCTCCTGGTCAAATTCCGTAATAATGGCTTCCTCAACTTTATCCGTTTCCTTATCTGTTTTCCGCTTTAAGGCATTCAGGCTGTCTTTTATCGAAATGTTCTTCACCTTTCTGCCATTCTCTTCTTTTTTCGCTTTGGTCTCCGGTTTCCTTTCTTTCGGTAGAGGGGGTACCTTTTCTTCTTTCTGTTCAGCAGGTTCTGTCATTTTTTCAGCAGCCGGTTGTTTGTACTCTCTTACCGGTTCATTTACGATTTTTGGCTTCACAACAGTTACTTTCTTGGTTGTCTGAATAGTTTCTGTGCCCTCAATCTGCGAAAGTTGCATCAGAGCAATTTCAACGTGCAGCCTTTTGTTGTTGCTGGCTTTATAGCTGAGGTCATATTTATTGCAAGTATCAATGGCTTTGAGCAAAGTAATGGCATCAAACTGCTCCGATTGTTCTTTATATTTTTCCTTTAGTGAAGGGCCAGCTAATAGCAATTGGATGGTTGCCGGATCTTTTATGATCAGCAAATTTCTGAGATGCTCGGTTAATCCAGTAATAAAGTGTTGTCCGTCAAAACCGTTTTCAATAATTTCATTAAATATTAGCAATAACTCTGAAATGTCAGCTTGTAAGATAGCTTCTGATACTTTAAAATAATATTCATAATCAAGAATATTTAAATTCTCGATCACATTTTTATAGGTTAATGTGTCGCCACTGTAGCTTACGATCTGGTCAAATGTGGATAAGGCATCTCTCAATGCGCCATCAGCTTTCTGGGCAATGATATGAAGGGCTTCGAGTTCGGCGTCAATCTTTTCATTCTTGGCCACGTATGCCAGGTAATCGGCAATGTCTTCTACGCTGATCCTGCGGAAATCAAATATCTGGCAACGAGATAAAATCGTCGGAATGATCTTATGCTTTTCAGTTGTTGCCAGGATAAATTTAGCATATGCAGGTGGCTCTTCCAACGTTTTCAGGAATGCGTTGAACGCTGCCGGTGAAAGCATATGTACCTCATCAATAATATATACTTTGTAAGTGCCAACCTGGGGTGGAATCCGAACCTGGTCAACAAGACTTCGGATGTCGTCAACGGAATTATTGGATGCCGCATCCAGTTCATGGATGTTAAAAGAAGCATTATTATTGAAGGATGTGCATGATTCACACTGATCGCATGGCTCCAGGTTTTCTTTTAAATTTTTGCAGTTGATCGTTTTTGCCAGTATTCGTGCACAAGTGGTTTTTCCTACACCCCTAGGGCCGGTAAACAGAAAAGCCTGGGCTAGATGTTGGTTTTTAATGGCATTTTGTAGCGTTGAAGTAATAGCTTCCTGACCAACGACTTGTGTAAAAGTTGCCGGACGATATTTTCGTGCTGATATGATAAATTTCTCCATTCCGGGATGTAAAATTGGATGTCAAAATTACGAATTATTGAAGGAGGTAAGGTAAAATGCAGTTGTTGAATTATCAACAAACTAATAAAACAAGAGAACGGCACGTTTCCTCCATGATAGTTTCGCTTATCCGGAATCGTTCGGTTTGAAAATTTACTACTTTTACATGTATGGATCCAATACTGATTTACACACCCATTAAAACAGGCCGGGTGCGGTATGTTTTTCGATTGGTTTTTGAGGATATTCTTAAAGTACCTCATAAATTAACAGCTGATTTAGAGGAATTTCTATCATCGGATTTGCCTAAATTCATGTATGGTGATGAGCCCCATTCTGACGACTTATTCTTTAAGTCAGCAGGTTTACTTTTTACCCGTGGCATAGAACGTGTAGAGCTTGAACCTTTCGATTTTGGTGGTGCGAAAGCATTTTTTCCTGTGTATACAGCCAGCGCAGCATTGCCTTTTGACGTGTTTTCGTCCATTTTTTATCTGGTTAGCCGATACGAAGAGTATTTGCCGTTTGTAAAAGATATGCATGGTAGGTTCACAGCCCATTTGAGTATAAGCGCCAAGCTGCATATTCTTAACAAGCCTATGGTGAACATTTGGGCGTTAAAAATTAAAGATATACTTGCATTAAAATATCCGGCTCTGGAGTTTCCTAAAAGAAAGTATAAATTTACCCCTACTTACGATATTGATTCGGCATACGCGTATTCACAAAAAGGTTTGGTAAGAACAACCGGAGGCTATCTGCTTTCATTACGTGATATGCAGTGGGGTGACATCGCACAACGGACACGCGTGTTGATAGGTAGGGAAAAAGATCCGTTTAATACCTTCGACCTGCAAATTCAGTATCAGAAGGAATATAAACTTAAGCCGATCTATTTCTTTCTGTTTGCCCATTACGGTCAGTACGATAAAAATATAAATACACGGAATTCAAAATTCAGATTCCTCGTAAAAAGTATAGGTGACTATGCCAGTGTAGGTATTCATCCTTCATATAATACTGTAGAGCATCCTGAATTACTGAAAACGGAAATTAAAAATCTGCGAACGGTGCTTAACAAGGATATTTCATGCAGCCGTCAGCATTTTCTGAGGGTCGTATTACCATCTACATACCGGAATTTGATTGAACAGGACATAACTGATGATTATTCGATGGGCTATGCGGCTTTGCCCGGGTTTAGGGCAGGCATATGTACCCCTTTTAATTTTTATGACCTGGACTTGGAAATTGAAACCAAACTAAGGATACATCCATTTGCCGTGATGGACGGAACGCTGAACGATTATCTCGGCTTAACACCTACCGATGCCATTGATCATATCAAAGCATTGATCAAAGAAGTTAAAAAAGTGGACGGTACTTTTATCTCTCTTTGGCATAACGAATCATTAAGTGATCAAAAAAGATGGAAAGGTTGGAAACGGGTGTACGAACAATTAATTAAGGAAGCAGTAGAGTAAGTTGACATTTTACGAATTATCCATTAACGATCAACTATTAATCAATAAAGAACAAAAAACCATATTGATCAGATACCTTAAAAATAGCGAAATCAATTCAGAAAAATGGGACGAATGTATCATGCATGCTTTTAATGGAAATGTCTATGCTTATTCGTGGTATCTGGATATTGTACACGAGAATTGGGATGCTCTTGTGGAAGGTGATTACGAGCGTGTAATGCCAATAACGGCCTCTCAAAAATGGAACGTTTCCTATATATTTCAACCTTTTTTCGTACAACAGCTTGGTGTTTTTTCAAAAAGCATTTTAACACCCGAGATCGTGCAGGATTTTATCCATCATATTCCAAAAAAATACAAACTTGTAGATATTAATCTGAATAGCTACAATGCACCCGACAGCCAAATTTTTAATATAAGTCCAAATAAAAACCATGTACTCGACCTGATAAACAAATACACCACCCTTTCTGATAAATATGCAACCAATACAAAGCGAAATCTCAAAAAAAGTCTGAAATATGATATGAGCCTTGTAAAAGGAATAAAACCTGAGAATCTTATCCAATTGTTCAGGACAAATAAAGGTAAAGAGGTGAAGAATTGGGGAGAAACGGAATACCAACGGCTGCACCGCCTGATGTATATGGCCATTTATAAGGGGCGCGGACTGGTCTATGGTGTATTTAATGATCATAACCAATTGTGTGCCGGCGCTTTCTTTTTAAAAAGCCATAACCGGCTTATTTTCCTTTTTTCGGCAACCAATCAACAGGCGAAAGAAAACGCCTCGATGACTTTTTTGATTGATTCTGTGATCCATGAATTCGCACCCGGAAAACTGGTGCTAGACTTTGAAGGGTCGAACGATAAAAATCTGGCCAGGTTTTACAAGGGATTTGGAGCAAAGGAAGTAACGTATCCCAGACTGCAAATAAACAATTTGAATATTTTTTTGAACATCCTTTATAAGCTGATGTTAAAGATAAAAAAACCATAAAACGATTTTTTTATAGCCGAATTCAATTATCTTTGTTAGAAAGGAGTTACTATGATTCACGAACTGGGTGCCGGAAATACCATTTTTAATCAATTTCTCTCTGAACTTCGCGATTCAAGTGTGCAAAAGGACAGTTTGCGGTTTCGCTTAAATCTTCAGCGTATTGGTGAAATATTCGCCTACGAGATTAGCAAAGAAATGAATTATGTGCCCGCTAAGGTATCCACACCGCTTGGTATGCTCGAAATGAACTTGATGAATGAGCAACCCGTTTTGGCCACAATATTGCGTGCCGGCTTACCACTGCACCAGGGGTTGTTAAATTATTTTGACAAAGCGGATAGCGCCTTTGTTTCGGCGTACAGGAAATATGCTAAAAACGAAAATTTCACCATCAAACTGGATTATATTTCATCTCCTAATATTGATGGGCGCGTGCTGATTGTTAGTGATCCTATGCTGGCAACAGGAGGGTCGCTTGTGGCTTCCATTCGAGGGTTGTTTGAAAAGGGTAAGCCGGCGCATACCCATGTGGTTTGTGCATTGGCTAGCGATGAAGGCATCGCCAAAGTAAAAAGGGCATTTACCTTTAAAAATTTGACATTGTGGGTAGGTGCCATAGATGTAGAACTTACAGCTAAAGCCTTTATCGTGCCGGGATTAGGTGATGCTGGTGATCTTGCATATGGACGGAAAGATGACATTTAAAAGCATATGACAGCAAATACAAGATTGATAAAAGAAAATATCAGAATTGCTTTTTTATCCATTAAAAGCCACCTGTTAAGAACCATCCTCACGGTAATGATTATTGCCTTTGGCATAATGGCTCTTGTAGGTATATTAACAGCAATCGATGCTGTTGAAGCTTCCCTTACGGAAAATTTCGCCTTGATGGGCTCTAATACTTTCAATATTCAAAACAGGGGTTTGCGTGTGCATGTGGGTGGAGAAAGAAGCAACCCGATTAATTACAGGGTAATAAGCTTCGGTGAAGCGATGGATTTTAAGGAACAATATGATTTTCCAGCTACCGCTTCCGTATTTACATACGGCACTGGAATAGCTACACTCAAATATGAATCGGAAAAAACCAACCCAAATATTTCAGTGATTGGTACGGATGAAAATTATGTCATTACATCCGGACAAGAAATAGCAAAAGGCAGATCGTTTAGCCCGAATGAGATTCATTACGGCAAGCATGTGGTCATAATTGGTAACGAAGTAGCCAATACGCTTTTCAAAAAAAATGAGGACCCACTTGATAAAGTAATTTCTATTGGAGCAGGAAAGTATAAGGTTATTGGGGTGTTGAAAGAAAGAGGCTCCAGTATAGGTTTTAGTGGTGACAGGTCATGTCTGGTGCCTATTACCAATGTGAGGCAGTATTTCTCGAGACCCAATATGAATTACCGTTTAAGCGTGATGGTATCCGACCCAGCTAAGATGGATGCCGCCATCGGGGAGGCAATTGGGATTTTCAGAAAAATCAGGGAAGATAAACTCGGAAATGACGATTCATTTTCCATTATTAAAAGTGACAATATTGCCAACATGCTGATTGGGTTAACCAGCAAACTGCAAATTGGAGCCACCATCATCGGGCTGATAACACTGCTTGGTGCGGCCATCGGACTGATGAATATTATGCTCGTTTCGGTAACCGAGCGTACCCGAGAAATTGGCGTTCGAAAGGCGGTAGGTGCCAAAGAACGTACAATTCGCAACCAGTTTCTGGCAGAAGCTATTGTGATTGCTCAAGTAGGTGGTTTATTAGGAATTCTAGCCGGAATAATGATTGGTAATGTGGTATCATTTGTCACGGGTAGTGCGTTCCTGGTGCCGTGGCTTTGGGTATTTCTTGGTGTTGTAATCTGTTTCGTGGTGGCTTTGCTTTCCGGAATTATACCAGCCAATAAAGCCGCAAAGCTAGACCCTATTGAGTCACTCAGGTACGAGTAAATTTTTAATCTACACTTACTTTAAAGGAACTGAATTTTTCATAACCAATTAACCGGTCATATGCAGGGACTTTCTCTTTGTAATATATATAGATTGAATAGCTGTTTTTCGCTTGCCAGTGATCGCCTTCAATAATTGTAATATCACCTTCTTTAGTGCCTTTCGGAACTACTATATACATATAATCATAATAGCCTTGTTTTAGCAGTATGTCGCAGTAATATTGTTTGGCACTCGAACTGTAACTCATCCGGCTTTTTTCATCGAGTTGCCAGTTATTAAGCGCCCCAAGGACATACACGTCAGCATCAGCAATTTTAGCATGTTTTAAGGTAAATTGAACCATTGCATACTCACCTTCTATCATCGAAATCTGATCTTGCCTGGCCTTGATAAGTTTTTGTCCATTAATATCATTTAAAGTTTCGTATGGTTTTTCAACTCTTGAATAATCCGTATGCAGGATCACAATATAACCATCTTTATCGCTTACAATTCTTTTAATATACATGGATTGGTATAAAAAGCTTTTCATGTCAAAGTTCCGGAATTCATTTCCGCCGTCAAAAACAATCCCATCTGGATAATGGTATTGCAACTCATTCATTAAAACTGATGTGGCTTTAATCCCCATTTTGGCATTATCCCACCTGCCATTCTGTTGAATTGTAAGAGTGACCCTTTGCTGTGGTTCCGCATTAAAAAGGTCGGGTGTAAATACCCTCAGATCAATTTGCTGTTTTTTTCTTGTAAACATCAAGTTTTTAGGATAATAAGGTATGGAAGTTTCTACACTGGCCAATTGTTCTACCACGTAAAACCGTTTTGTGAATAACACGTTCGCATCGCTTGGATCATCCAGATATACTTTTAATATGTAGTTGCCTGATAGTTTAATCTGCATATCAGCAGAAGGAATTAACTGCGTATAATGGATGTATCCGGGGATGGCATTTAGAGAAAAATAATAATCCAGAATTTCATCCTCAAAATATCCTTCCAGGTATTCAATTTGTGTGAGGTCTGATGGTTCCCAAAACTCATTACAATGTATTAAGGTATATTTAAAACGAAAGGATTCATTGCTGAAATCATCAAATGAAAGCCGCAGTCTATCGTTTGTGTTGAGTCTGATGACTGGTTCACTTAGCTGGTCGCCATCATTAAATAATAACACAGTCTGGATGTTATCATCATATACCTTGTCTTCATTTGTGATCATTTGCGAAAAAACAAGGGTAGTACTGGCGAGCAATGCGAATAACAGGAAAATCCTCTTCATAAAACAGTTATTTATTGTTCAAACTTAGTTTTTTTATACATATTGCTAACGTTAAAATGGGCACTTCATTAGCTATTACTTCAATTCAATTGGTAAAAATATTGATTTTGAGCCAAATGGATTCACAATATTTTTCTAATGAGCAATGGTTTTAATCTATTATTTAGAGTTGATAAAAATTGAAAGTTAAACAAAGATCGTATTAGATATATGAACATAATTGTATATTTTCGCAATCGTAAAAACACATGAATCTACATACATATGTCAACCGTATATAAGATTAAAAAAGGCCTTGATATCAAGTTGTTAGGAGAGGCTGAAAAAACAATCGTTGACTTAAATGCTAAAAGATTTGCCATAAAACCTCCGGATTTTATTGGTTGCTTTCCAAAAATGCTTGTTGAAGAAGGTGAATTGGTTAAGGCTGGCACACCCTTATTTTACGATAAGTACAGAAAGGAGATCAAATTTACTTCTCCTGTGAGCGGAAAGGTGATGGAAGTTGTAAGGGGTGCGAAAAGGCGCCTACTGCAAGTGGTCATTGAAACGGATGGTAAGGAAGAGGCAGTTGATTTTGGCAAAACAGACATAAACTCTGTTGATCGCGATACCATTATTGAAAAGATGCTTACAAGTGGTGTGTGGCCTATGTTACGTCAGCGGCCATATTCAATAGTAGCAGACCATAAGGTTGAACCCAAAGCGATTTTCATTTCAGCTTTTGATACCGCCCCGCTGGCAGCCGATTTTGATCTGGTAGTGCATGGAAAAGGTGCAGAATTTCAGGCCGGCCTTGATGTGCTGGTCAAGCTCACCAGTGGTAAAGTACATTTGAACATTGATGCAAAGAATACCACCTCGAAGGTGTTTTTAAATTCAAAAGATGTACAGATAAACCAATTTTCCGGTCCTCATCCGGCTAGTAACGTGAGCGTGCATGCAAGCCGAATTGATCCTCTTAATAAAGGCGAAGTGATTTGGTACACTGGCCCACAGGAGGTGATCTCAATTGGTAAATTATTCCTCGAAGGGAAATTCGATTCTGAAAGAATAGTTGCCTTTGCTGGTTCCGAGGTATTGCATCCCAAGTATTTCAAAACTAATATGGGTGCGCGAATTGTTAATATGGCCAGTGGCAATGTCACCGGTGAAAATAACAGGTTTATCAGCGGTAATGTCCTTACTGGCGATAAAATTGAGAAAGACGGTTATGTAGGTTTTTATGATTCACTGGTAACAGTTATTCCCGAAGGCGATTATTATGAGTTTTTCGGATGGATCAAACCCGGCCTGAATAAATTCAGCTTTTCAAGTACATTTCTTTCACAGTTTTCCCCTAATAAAAAATTCAGGCTTGATACAAATCAACACGGTGGTAAAAGAGCCTATGTGATGACCGGAAAGCTGGAGAAAGTATTCCCATTTGATATTTATCCTTTACAATTGATCAAGTCCATTTTAGTGGAAGATATAGATCTGATGGAGCAATTGGGTATATATGAAATCGATGATGAAGATTTTGCTTTGTGTGAAGTAATCGACACGTCGAAAACAAATATTCAGCAAATTGTGCGTAAGGGTTTAGACCTGATGCGTCAGGAAATGAGTTAAAATAAATTCAGAAGTATACCGCATGAAAGCGTTAAGGAATTTTATAGATAAACAAAAACCCCATTTCGAAAAAGGTGGGAAATTGGAGAAATTACATTCCATGTTCGATTCAGTGGAAACCTTATTATTTGTTCCGGATACTGTAACAAGAAAAGGCGCCCACATACGCGATGCCATTGATATGAAACGTACCATGATCATCGTATTCATCTCACTTATACCGGCATTGATATTTGGCATGTGGAACATCGGCAACCTGCATTATTTATCGGTAGGTGAGAGCACGACCCTATGGAACAACATTTGGTATGGGTTTTTAAAAATGCTGCCTATTCTTGTTGTTTCTTATGGCGTAGGTCTGGGCCTTGAAATAGTATTTGCCCAAATCAGGCATCACGAAGTGAATGAGGGCTTCTTCGTCTCCGGATTGCTAATTCCAATGATCGTACCGCCCGAAATACCCTTATGGCAATTGGCCATTGCTGTGGCATTTGCTGTGATTTTTGGAAAAGAAGTATTTGGCGGAACGGGTATGAACATCGTAAATCCTGCATTGCTGGCAAGAGCTTTCCTGTTTTTTGCCTACCCGGCAGACATCTCTGGTGACAAAGTATGGATTGCTGATAAAGCAGATGCATTCTCAGGAGCAACGCCCCTTGGAGATGCGCTCGTGGGGAAGTTTGAGAACCTGCCTTCTGTATATGATATGTTCATGGGATTTATTCCTGGTTCGAATGGTGAAACATCTACGCTGTTTATTCTGTTAGGTGCCGTCATTCTGCTTGCGACTGGCATTGGCAACTGGCGCATTATGTTCACCGTATTTGCCGGTGGTTATATCATGGGACTTCTTTTCAATCTATGGGGATTGAATGATTATATGAACCTGCCTGCACATTATCATCTGATTATGGGAGGTTTTGCTTTTGGGGCTGTATTTATGGCTACTGACCCGGTGACAGCTACACAAACAAAGAAAGGAATGTACATTTATGGCTTCCTGATTGGAATGGTAGCCATTTTGATAAGGGTGTTTAACCCGGCCTACCCCGAAGGTATGATGTTGGCCATATTGTTCATGAATGTATTTGCACCATTGATCGATCATTATGTGATTGAAGGAAATATTAAAAAGAGGCTTAAACGCCTGAAAGCTGTAACTACTTAAAAAATTAAATTATACCATTATGTATAGTAACGGATATATTTTCAGGTACGCTGCCATCATGGTAATTGTTGCTGCGGCATTGTTGTCTACTGCAGCCATGTTCCTGAAACCTTTTCAAGAGCGAAATCAAGCAATTGAAAAAATGGGAAGTATTTTAATTTCTGCAGATATTCAAGATGTGGAAACAGAACAAACTATCAGCACTTTTAATCAGTATGTTGTTGAAGCAATTATAATAGATAACCAAGGCAACATTGTTGATAGTTATACAGGAGAGATTATGCAGGAAAGCAAAGCCTTTGGTATTGATCTAAAAAAAGAATTATACAAAAAGTCGAAGTCAGAAAATTTTGAACTGCCTTTATATGTAGTTGAAAAGGAAGGTGTAAAAACCTATGTTATTCCAATGAGAGGTTCTGGTTTATGGGGTCCCGTATATGGTAACATGGCACTCTCTGAAGATTTGAATACAATTGTTGGTGTAACTTTTGACCACGATGGAGAAACTCCAGGTCTTGGAGCAGAAATTACAACACCTATGTTTACAAAGCAATTTATTGGAAAGAAGATATTTGACGAAGTAGGATATTTTACTTCAATAAAAGTAGTTAAGGGAGGCGCCAAATCATTACCACAGCCTGAGCAAATTCATGCTGTTGATGCGATCTCTGGTGGTACAATTACCAGCAATGGTGTTGGAGATATGATACAAAATGTTGTGGAAAGTTATGAACCATTTATTCAAAAACAGAAATAACGATGAGCACTGAAACAAGAGAACGTGAGCCGTTATTCTCGGCTAAGAATTTAAAGCTACTAAAAGAACCTTTGAATATAAGCAACCCAATTACTGTTCAGGTGCTTGGTATATGTTCTGCATTGGCTGTTACTGCCAAATTAAAACCGGCTATCGTAATGGCACTGTCCGTGATGGTTGTTATGGCAGTTTCAAATGTGGTAATCTCTTTATTAAGAAATGGTTTACCACCAAGAATCAGGATTATTGTCCAGCTTGTTGTTATTGCAACAATGGTAATTCTTGTAAATGAGGTTTTGGAAGCATTTGTTTATGATGTAAGTAAACAATTATCAGTATTTGTTGGGTTGATTATTACCAACTGTATTATCATGGGTCGCCTCGAAGCATTCGCAATGGCTAATAAGCCATGGCCCGCTTTTTTAGATGGACTTGGAAATGCAGCGGGATATGGAGTTATTTTGATCATTGTAGCTTTCTTCAGGGAGCTCCTTGGTTCAGGAACACTGATGGATTACCAGATAGTTCCACAAAGTTTTTACGAATTCGGTTACCAGAATAACGGACTGATGATTTTATCACCCATGGCCTTGATAACCGTTGGCGTTATAATTTGGGTACAAAGATACTGGAACAGAGAATTAATTGAGGAAAATTAAAGACTTCAATCATGCAAGAGATATTTAACATATTTATAAGATCAATTTTTATTGACAACATGGTATTTGCCTATTTCCTGGGCATGTGTTCCTATCTTGCTGTCTCCAAAACCGTAAGTACTTCATTTGGATTAGGATTGGCTGTCGTCTTCGTACTTGGTATCACGGTACCGGTAGATTATCTTTTAAATGAATTTGTGCTTCAGCCGGGCGCAATGGTGTGGCTTGATGAAGGTTTCAAGGATGTAGACCTCAGCTTTTTAAGTTTCATCTTGTTTATTGCCATCATTGCTTCGATGGTGCAACTGGTAGAAATGGTGGTGGAGAAGTTCTCCCCGGCATTGTACGCATCGCTGGGTATTTTTCTTCCCTTGATCGCGGTAAACTGTGCGATTCTTGGAGGGTCTTTGTTCATGCAGCAAAGAGATTATCAAAGCCTGGCACAGGCCACCTCTTTCGGACTCGGTTCAGGTGTAGGTTTTTTCCTCGCTATTGTGGGTATCGCAGCCATTCGCGAAAAAATTCGTTATTCCAATGTGCCTCCGGCCTTGCGGGGATTGGGTATCACATTCATCATAACAGGACTTATGGGTATTGCCTTCATGAGCTTCCTCGGAATAAAATTGTAATCATAATTTAAAGTAAATAGGACATGACTTTGTTGCAAATAGGAATCGGTACAGTTGTTCTTACCAGTATTGTGATTTTTCTCGTTGTAACCCTTTTACTGGTGAGTATTTTACTTTTCGCCAGAAAAAAGTTGATGCCTCAGGGCAAGGTTAAGATCAATATAAATAATGAAGAGGAGATTGAGACCGATCCGGGAAATACGCTGCTGTCAACACTTTCAGCCCAAAAAATATTTATCCCATCAGCTTGTGGCGGTGGCGGAACCTGTGCCATGTGTCGCGTTCAGGTGACTGAAGGGGGAGGTACCATCTTACCAACCGAGAAAGGATATTTTACACGTAAAGAGCAGATGAACGATTGGCGCTTGGCTTGCCAGGTAAAAGTTCGTAATGATATGGATATCCAGGTGCCTCCGGAAATATTTGGCATTAAAAAATGGGAGTGTGAGGTGATCTCGAATAAAAATGTGGCTACTTTCATTAAAGAATTTGTAGTAAAACTTCCGGAAGGAGAATCGCTCGATTTCAGATCAGGTGGTTATATCCAAATAGATGTGCCAAAAATTGAAGTCGACTTTAAAGACATGGAGGTAGAGGAAGAATACAGGGATGAGTGGGATAAATTCAATATGTGGGATCTTAAAATGAAGAATCCCGAGCCCATTTATCGTGCGTATTCTATGGCTAACCACCCTGCCGAAGGAAATATTGTAATGCTCAATATCAGGATAGCGACGCCGCCGTGGGACAGAAAGAAAAATGGATTCATGAATGTGAATCCGGGTATTTGCTCTTCATTTATCTTTTCACGTAAACCTGGAGACAAGGTAACTATTTCAGGTCCTTACGGTGAATTCTTCATAAAAAATACCGAACGTGAAATGATGTTTATCGGTGGTGGCGCAGGCATGGCGCCCATGCGTTCGCATATTTTTGATCTGTATGAAACAAAAAAAACTGACAGGAAATCTACTTTCTGGTATGGCGGACGTTCACTTCGTGAGCTTTTTTATATGGATGATTTTGAAAAGATCGAAAAGGAAAACCCTAAGAATTTTAAATTTGAAGTGGCTCTCTCAGAGCCACTTGAAGAAGATAACTGGAAGGGATATACAGGTTTCATTCACCAGGTAATTTATGATAACTACCTGAAAAATCATCCTGAACCCGAAGAAATTGAATATTACCTTTGTGGCCCACCGATGATGAACTCTGCCGTACAAAAAATGCTTGATGACCTAGGTGTTCCGGAAGAAATGATTGCTTTCGATGATTTCGGAGGCTAAAGAAAACAAAAGGGGTGATGTAAATCATCCCTTATTTTTTTCATAATATTGCCCTATGAAACTATTTAAATTGTTGGTTCTCATATTCCTGTTTTCATGCGGTAACCAGCCTCAGAAGGAAGCTGTCCGATTCATGGGGGAGGCACAGGGAACCTACTATTCCATTATTTATTTCGATGACCAGCAACGCGATTTTCAGGTGGAAGTGGATTCGATTCTAAAAACATTTGATCAGTCACTTTCATTATGGGTACCCAATTCACTCATTTCGATGGTAAACCTGGGTGATACAGCAATCGAAGTGGATCAATTTTTTACCGACAATTTCAATATTGCCCAGGAAGTTGCTGTAAAAACTAATGGTGCTTTCGATCCAACTGTTGGAAATCTGACCCGTGCCTGGGGATTTGGATTTGACGCTTCTAAAAATGTGGATCGCTATATTATTGATTCCATCCTTAAATTTACCGGATACCGGAAAGTGCATATCGAAGATGGGTATTTCATGAAAGATGATCCACGCATTTCAATTGATTTCAATGCCATTGCACAGGGATATTCGGTTGACCTTGTAGGAAGTTTCCTTGAAGAAAAAGGCATTGAGAATTACCTGGTAGATATTGGTGGAGAAGTGAAAGCGAAAGGCAATAAGCCGGATGGAGTCAAATGGAAAGTAGGTGTCGAAAAACCCGCCGAAAATAGGGATGATGCCCGTGATTTAAAAGCTGTGGTGCAATTAAAAAACAAATCCATCGCCACTTCAGGAAATTATCGGAAATTTTATGAGGAAGAGGGTGTAAGGTATTCCCATACCATTGATCCGGCAAGCGGTTACCCTGTGCAGCATTCCCTGTTGAGTGTTTCCGTACTCGCAGACAACACGGCAATAGCCGATGCTTATGCTACTGCGTTCATGGTAATGGGGATTGAAAAGGCCAGCCAGTTTGTTAGTGATGACTCTTCATTAGAGGCCTTCTTTATTTATACTGACGAGGAAGGCAACTACCAAACTGCTATGAGTGACGGCTTTAAAGCGGTTGTTTCGGAAGAATACTAAAATTACCTATCCTATTTTTTACTCATTTTAAATTATTTGTCAGCTTATTATGGCTAATTTTGAGAGATTAGTTAAGTTTAAATTGACAAATAAATCAAACCAAATTAATACGTCATGAAAAGTTTAAAAGGAACAAAAACAGAACAGAACCTGCTCAAAGCTTTTGCAGGTGAATCACAAGCCAGGATGCGCTATGATTATTTTGCCAAACAAGCTAAAAAAGAGGGACTGGAACAGATAGCAGCAATTTTCGAAGAAACCGCATTAAATGAAAAAGAACATGCCAAGCGGTTCTTTAAATTCCTGGAAGGTGGCATGGTGGAAATCACAGCGGCTTATCCAGCCGGTGTAATTGGGACAACCATGGAAAACCTGAAAGCCGCTGCTGAAGGTGAAAATGAAGAGTGGACAGAATTGTATCCTTCCTTTGCTGATATTGCAGAAGAAGAAGGTTTTAAAACAGTTGCTGCCGCATTCAGGAAGATTGCTGAGGTTGAGAAAGCCCACGAAGCAAGGTATTTGAAGTTACATAAAAACCTGGATGATGGCATGGTATTCGAGCGTGAAGGTATGATCATATGGAAATGCCGTAATTGTGGCTATTTACATGAAGGCAAAAAGGCGCCCAAAACCTGTCCGGCATGCTTACATCCACAGGCTTATTTCGAAATTAAGGAGATTAATTACTAGGTTAAGATCACAAATGTAGCCAACACAACTACCAGGTTGTCAGAAAAATCTTAAAATAAATTCCTCCGTCTCCTTCTAAAAGGACGCAGAGGTAGGCCAACTACCATACCATTTATTTTAAGATTTTTCTGATGTTAAAGTTAATCAGTTTGCAGTGGTTGAATATCAATTTTTGAAGTCGGTTTCTCATCTTCATTCCGGCAGCTTCCGTCTCCGTTTCCACCACAGGAGCACCCCAATGGATGACCCGTTTTTGGGTCAATAGTTGAGCATTGCTTTTTAAATTCGCCATCTTTCTTAAAGAACATCTTGATGGCAAATCCAGCAAACGCAAGTGCCATGAAAATAATGGCTATCAGTAATATTTTTATGAAGGTCATGTGATTCAGTTTTATCATGCAAAAATAACAGATAATTACCAAACAGCCTGTTAAGAATTTGAAAAAACAGTGTATTAAGAGCTTTGTTTCCTTCGAAATTCATAGCAAATGATAGCAGCAGCAATGGAGGCATTCAATGATTCGGCCGAGTAATTTAAATTACTGGAAATATATTTGGGAATTGTTATCGGCATATCTACCAGTCGCATTAATTCCTGTGAAATACCATGGGCTTCACTGCCAATAAGTATAATACCATGATTGGGTTTGGCTAGTTCTACCATATCGTTTCCTTCCAAAACAGCACCAAATACTTTCAAATAATCAGGTTTTGAACAAATGGTGTCTCTTAGGTCCTGGTATGTTAACTGAACCCGTGCTAGCGAACCCATGCTTGCCTGAACAACTTTGGGATTGTATGCATTCACCGTATTTTCTGAACAGATGATGTGACGGATGCCAAACCAGTCGGCAGTGCGAATAATCGTCCCTAAATTACCCGGATCACGAATGTCGTCCAGCATAAGGATCAGATCGTTCATCATGTTCAGGTCTGGTTCCGTTGGGATGGGTATGGCAAACACACCCAGTACTTCTGACGGATTTTTCAGGGCAGATATTTTTCCCATCTCTTTCATGCTCACCTCACTGTAATCTACATCTTTTAATTGAGAAAAATTTGTTTTTAGCCAGTTTTGCGTGGCATACAACGCCTGTGATTCGAGGCCACTTTGTATAAAATCGAGCACGTTGGTGCTGCCTTCAGCCACAAACAATTGATGTTGGCGGCGGTATTTTCCCATTTTCAGGGAATTGATCAGTTTTATGTTGGATTTGGATAACATAATAAGATTCGGATAAAAATAAAAAACCCTCCTGATACTCAAGAGGGTTTAAAAGTACTGATATTTTTTAGCAATTACTCAGCAACTACATCAAGATCGATTTCAACTTCAATCTCTTTGTGTAATTTGATCTTTGCTTTGTGCTGTCCAACTTCCTTAATATGCTCTTCATCAAGATGGATCATTTTGCGGTCGATATCCAGATTTTTCTGTTCTTTTATCGCGTTCGCAATAATGATGCTGTTTACAGAGCCAAATATTTTTCCTGAAGTACCAGCTTTTACGGCTACCTTCAGCTCAAGTCCTTCCAATGCTTTGGCCATGGTTTCAGCTTCATTTCTGATCTTTTCTTCTTTAAATGATTGCTGTTTCTTTAATTCAGCCAATACTTTTCGGCTTGAAGGAGAAGCAATTTCAGCCATACCTTTAGGAATCAAATAATTCCTGGCGTATCCGTCTTTTACTTTAACGAGGTCGTTTTTATAACCCAATCCTGTAATATCTTTTTTAAGAATAATTTCCATGTTATTTTCCCTCCTTTATTTAAGTAAGTCTGCTACATAAGGCATCAATGCTAAGTGGCGGGCTCTTTTAACAGCCTGGGCTACTTTTTTCTGGTATTTGGTAGATGTACCTGTAATACGTCTTGGTAATAATTTACCTTGTTCGTTCACGAATTTTAAAAGAAAGTCAGCATCTTTATAATCAATGTATTTGATGCGGCTCTTTTTAAAACGGCAGTATTTTTTCTTTTTCGTGTCAACTGCAATCGGTGTTAGATATTTGATATCTGAATTTCCTTGTGCCATAATTTCTTTGTTTAAAGATGGTTAATAAATTAAGCTTCTTCTCCTTTTTTCTTGTCTTCAAACTTCTTACGTCTTTTTTCACTATACGCAAGAGCATGTTTATCAAGTTTTACAGTAAGGAAGCGTAGAACGCGTTCATCACGTTTGAACTGCAATTCAAAGTCAGAAATAACTTTTCCGTCATCTTTAAATTCGAATAACTGGTAAAAGCCGGTTGATTTTTTCTGAATAGGATAGGCAAGTTTTTTCATGCCCCAGTTCTCGCGATGCACCATTTCGGCACCATGGTCTTTGAGAAAATCCTCATACTTCTTTACCGCTTCCTTCATCTGTTCATCAGACAAAACGGGAGTTAAAATGAAAACGGTTTCATAATGATTCATAATACTAATTTAGTTAAATGATTGATTGTTAATACCCAAAAATGGGAGCGCAAAGATAGAAATTATTTTGTTAACAACAAGCTATGAATCGTGTTTTTAAGCTCAACACATGGAATTGTCCAGACATGTACCTATTTGTTATTCAGAATGGTCTGGCAAATGAATCCTGCCGCGTTTCCATCACCAAATATGGAAGGGTACTCAAGTTCGCTTGCATTCAATTTAAAATGTGCAAAAGCATCCAGGATTTGGTCTCTTTTTACATCCGTTACAATGCCCACACCAGCATCCACAATTTCTTTCCACTCGGTTTCTGAACGTAGGATAATGCTGGGTTTTTTAAAGAAAAAAGCTTCTTTCTGCACACCGCCTGAATCTGTAATAGCCATCTGGCATTGACTTTCAAGCATAATCATGTCGAGGAATGAAACCGGAGGCAGTAGTTTGAAAAGCAGGTTTTTGTTCATGGCTTCGTCCACTTTGTTGTCCAATGATTCCTCGATGGCACGTGAAGTTCTCGGGTGGAGCGGCATCACAATTTCAACCTTGTTCTCCAGGCTCAACTCATTCAGTGTGCTAAAAATTGAATTTAAGCGCTCCGCATCGTCTGTATTGTTATCGCGGTGGACGGTACAGAGAATGAATTCTTTGTTTTTAAGTTTGTAATCCTTAAGAACGGTGCTTTTTTCAAAAGCAAGTTTTTTAAAATACAAGCTGTTATCATACATCACATCGCCACAGTGCAAAAGTCCGGGGTTGTCCTGTGTAAAAGGTTTGGAGGTAGTGGCCGAAAACCCTTCCTTCACCAGGTTATCAAGACCGGTTTGGGTAGGGGTAAAGAGTATGGTAGAAACATGGTCGGCCATGATTCGGTTGATTTCCTCCGGCATTGATTTATTGAACGACCGCAAACCAGCTTCGATATGTACTACCGGAATATTCATTTTAGATGCGGCAATGGCACCCGCCAGGGTTGAATTAGTATCGCCATAGATTATCACATAATCAGGATATTCCTGGAACAGGATTTCTTCAATTTCACGGATCATTTTCCCCGTTTGTGCCCCATG
>SWBW01006678.1_pt1 | contig 24452 bp, 11 predicted proteins | sample 4693041 | NCBI WGS metagenome assembly SWBW01 (sample SAMN10267271, study PRJNA491770) | bioreactor metagenome | isolation source: DHS bioreactor inoculated with marine methane seep sediment | place: Japan: Omine Ridge, Nankai Trough | collected 2006-05-06 | reverse complement strand
TGCGATTAACACTATTCCAGTTTTTTAGGTTCTACTTTTGTTTTACAAAGTAATATTAACCATTTAGAGAAAGGTAGAAAAGATGAGAAAAAAAGTATTAGCATTAAGTTTAAGCATATTATTTTTTGGTGGAATAACCACTTCCACTTTGGCAATGGTCACTGAATCCACCAATACAACTGTCCGTGTTGATAACGACAAAGATAAGGACAAGAAGTCCAAAAAGTCAAAAGAAGATTGTAAAAGCGCTAAATCATGCTGCGATTACAAGAAATCTGACAAGTCATGCGATGACAAGAAAAAAGATAAAGACGACAAGTAATAACTTTTTCATTAATTAATTTGGTTTGGCCCTCTCAATGGAAATTGAGGGGGCTTTTTTTTCAACCAATTATTGAATGATGAGTTTTTCAACTTTTGACCTTCCTTCTATTTCTACCTTTAATAAATAAACGCCAGGTTTTAAGCCCGATATATTTGTTTGTACCTGATGCAAACCTCTACTAACTACCGTACTTTCGATTTTCTTTATCCATGCTCCGGTAAGGTCAAGTAGTTCAATGTCAACCAATTTGTTCTCACTTTCACTCGACAGCACAATATACAATTCCGAGCTAGCCGGATTTGGATATAGATGCAGTTTGAAAGGGTCGGCGGATGTTTCATGATCCTCAATACCAACAAATGCAGGGGTAGTCAGCTTTTTACTTGTATATAACCTGTATTCACCTGCCTGAAGCATGATCTTCTCGTTTACATCGCTTACTTGAAGGGAATCGCCGGTCCAGTAATCGTACCAGGTTCCGGTAAAATAGAATTCGGGTTCAATTTCTGCTTCACCTGTATGAAAATTACCAAGCACCACAACAGACATATCGGGACTTGTTAATTTTATTTTTTTCATGGCCCAACGTACATCCAATTCAAAATCGGTAGTTTCAAAAACATCGAAATTCTTTTTCAAATCAATTAATGATGCATAGGTATACCATAAATTCCGGCGATGCCAATTATCCATATAATCCCATCTTGAAGGTTTTTCACATAATCTGCAATCATTTGCATCTGGATCCCAAGGGTTATAATTGATTGTATAATCATAGCCTCTTTCACCAAATTGCCATATCATTTTTGGCCCCGGAATCGTAAAAAAGAAATTAGCTGCCAAAGCCTGGCGTTTTAATGCCGTGTTCAATTCAGTTATATCATAGTCTCCACTCGAATTCCCATAGATTAAATTTTTGTACATAAGCCTCTCCTCATCGTGGCTTTCCATATAGCCCACCAGGTTGGGTTGATTCCAGTTACGTTTCTGGTAAGATATTCCTGAAAAATCTGATTTGCCATTTTCATTATATCCCATGGCAGCCTCGTTATAACTTTCATTCAGATTGCCCCACATCATAATGCCATAATCTGCCAATTCTTTCTCTTCACTGTTATTTGCAAGGTGCTCAAAAATAACAAACGCATTTGGCTTGCGTTTCCAAATTTCATCTGTCATGCGCTTTAAAAGCCTCACCCGGTCAGCATCATAATTACTACCCCAGGGATCCTCCGGACCATGAATGGTATTACTAAAGCCCTTGGTAAAGTCAAATCTGAACCCATCTATTTTGTATTCACTCATCCAATAGCTGTTGATACTATCAACCAAAGCTTGCGTTTCAAGGCTTTCATGGTTGAAATCGTAGCCCCAATTAGCATCGGCATACGGAAAGTTACTTTCCTGATTATACCAAGGACTATTGGCTGCAGGCCGGTTATTTTCATAGTCGTAATACATTTGCACAAAAGGAGCACCATAAGAATGGTTCAGTACCATATCCATAAAAACGGCCATCCCCCTGCTATGGCATTCGTCAATGAATGCTTTCAGGGTATTTCGGGGACCATAATATTTGTCGGGTGCAAAATAGAAATTCGGGTTGTAACCCCAACTGGAATTTCCTTCAAACTCATTAAATGGCATCAACTCGACGGCATTCACACCCAGCCTGTCAAGGTAATCAAGGGTGTCAATTAAAGTATTGTAATCATGTTTTTCAATGAAATCTCTTATGAGTAATTCGTAAATTACTAGGTCCTCTTTCTTTGGTGGTAAAAAATTTTCAGCCTGCCACTGGAAAGCTTCCTGCGCAGTTTGAAATACACTTGCCATAAAATCTGTTTTACCTTGGGGATATACAGGCAAGTTTGGGTAGGTTTCGGGGCTGATGAGATGATCATTCCACGGGTCACTTACTTGTTCGCAATACATATCACCTAAGAGGAGCCTGAGATCACCATCAATAAAATATTGAAATATATATTGCCTTTGAGGTTCCAGTCCGCTAATTTCAACCCAATACCTGTTTCCATCTGGCGTTTGCTTCATGTAAATGTCATCTGACAATTCCCAGTTGCTATGGTCTCCCCAGGCAAATACATATTCCTTTTCGGGCGCATATAAGCACAGCATAACCGTTGTGTCATTTATGTAATTGATACCATCCCTGATACCATTGGGCAATGCTTCGATGATAGGTTCGGACCGTACATAATAATAAAAGGAATCGGCTACCATTTCGGTAGCATTTTTGGCGACAGCCCTAACCCATCTTGCTTCAGTGGTAGTCACCGGAATATCATATTGAAAAGAATTGCCCGTATCAGCAAATACCATCTCATCATCTATGTATAAAAAACTGGAATCAGCCAGGTTGGTGCTCCATTCAACATGTACAGTGTCTTCCAACTGAACAATAACAGCAACGGCTTCAGGCAACATGATTACTACCGCCAGTTCCAGTTCATATACATTGTAAAAAATATCGGGCGAGGTTTGTAATTGCGAATCCGAACTTCGGAAGACAAATGACATCTCGGTAATAGTTGAAGATTGTTCAACATTGTAAAACTGCCGGATAGTGGGTGAAATTTCTAATTTATACAAATCATTACCTATGTTCGTTAACCTGGGTTGTGAACTATTCACATTCCAATTTCCGATTACATTTTGCCATTGCAGACCATCAACTGTAACCCCTGTATGCGCATACACACTACCTGTATACGCTTCAAGTGCGGTACCAGTAGCATCAAAATAAATGGTAGCTGGTTCATCGGCTGTTGGAAATGGTGGGTCGGCTGTAATTATCTGTGATTGAGTTAAATAACCGGAAATTAGAAATGTGAAGAGAAAGAGTATTTTATAAAGCATATTAATTTGGTTTAAGGCTGCAAAAGTAACTGAATACTTGCAATAAATAAAAAACTGCCCCGGAGACGGGGCAGTTTTAATTATTATTAAGAAATTAAATATTATTGAACAATCAGCTTTTTAACAGCACGTTTGCCGTCATCAGCTAAAATGTTTACGAAGTAAATACCATGTGTCAGGTTGCTCATGTTGAACTGTACCAGATTACCTCCATTAAAGCTTTCGGTAATTTGAGTAATTACCCTGCCCTGGATATCAGTTACCAATACCTGCACATCACCCTGGAATACGTCACCAATTGACCTCAGGTTTACATGTCCGGTTGTCGGATTCGGATACAATGAGATATTGGCATTGTACAATACGTTTTCATTTATACCATCAACAAAGAAGAATGGTCCACCTGCAAGTTGCATGTCGCCTAAATCTCCTGTATTGCTCCAGTTGCTTCCTGTTCCATACCATACGGTTTGGTAATCACGTCCCACATTGTTGTCACTATCATTATTACCAAGGCTAAAGCCCATTACACGGCCTCTACCTGGTGCAAAGTCAAAATTACTCCATGCAAGTCTTAATTCAACAATGTAACCATCAGTTGTGGTTTTATAAATCGCGTCAAAATCTGTGATTGGCACACCATCCGCTTTTACCCAGAGGGTATCTTCAGGATTCGCATCAACTATGAGCTGTGTATCGAAATCAGCATCATAAGCACCATCCTTGTCATTGTTGCCATCGATATACATTTCAACAGCATCATTGTCCCATGGATTACCTGTAAACTCAACAACCGCGTCAACTACTTTCGCACCAATATATAAACTTGATGCATCCCATTTAGCGCCCCAGGTGACAGTGTTGTTATTCGGGCCTGTACCTGCAACTAAAACATCACTACCATATTCTAGGTTGTATTCTGCCAGGTCACCATCAATCGTTGGAGCTGTTTCGGTATATTGCGCCATAGCGATTCCTTCATCCGGAACTACCCCGGCTGCATCGAAATTATATTCACCGCTGATACAATCAAATGAAATCCTGTATTTATCAGCAGTTGCAGGAATCATAGCTCCGCCAATAGTGGCAACACCTGCAGGGAATGCATCAGAACTCCATTCTACAGTTGATTGCATATCTTTTCTGAATACCACATCCTGTGCATCAAAAAGTTCATACGTACCTACATAATATGTTGGCATATCAGTTGGGTTTCTTAACACCACGTCACCGATAGTTGAATTATACACGCTGATACATCCGCATGATAAAACGCCAAAATTAAGATCACCAAATGAAGAAGTATTTTCATAGTTCTCCAAACCGCCATTCCAGCCAAGTGTATAGGCTACGCCATCGCCATCATCATCATTCACAAACAAGTCGAAGCCCATTTGAGCGCCTTCTTCAGGTGTTACACCCAGTTTGTCTAATGGAATACCCACTTCGGCATTGTATCCGCTGCCTGGAACGATAGAGAACCCAAGCAGGATATCTTCAGCTGTTAAGTCAGCAGGTCCCTGCAAGATGGTTATACCTCCGGCACCAAATGTAGCGTGCAGATCAAAGTCGTCATATGCACCACCTGATTTGTTACCATCAATAAAGATTTCACCGGCATCACCTAAGAACGGAACAGCATCTAAAACCCTGACACCAACAAATAAATAGGCACCTTCTTTAGCGTCACCACTTTTGTAGGTTACGCCAAAATCAACTGTATTTAAATCATCCGTTGCTTCGCCGTCAATAACCCTTGATACATTCTGATCTATATTCCAGTCAGCTTCATTCAAGTTACCATCAACGGTCATGTCAAATACTTTGGGCGCAATCACAGAATTTCCGAGACGCTCAAAGCAATAATCACCTGACAGGCAATTGAAAGTAATATTGTATTTGCCCCCTGAAACGGCAATTAATTTTGTTACATCATGGACACCTGTCTGGCATAGAGATGTACCACCCCAGATATTATCATTACCAATGGGCTGTCCGTCGACCATCTTGAAGAACAAGGTCGTTGCAGAAGTGAAATTGTAAGCCAAAGTAAATGTATTAGGTGATTCAGGATCACGGTTCATATAAGTTGGAAAACCGCTTGCTTCCCACTCGTTAAAATCACCAATAATTGATATCTCACCACAAGCTTCATTATTCGCTGTAAAAGTGTAAGCTTTGGTTGAATAATCGAAAGTTACATCGTATGTGCCTGCAGCAACAGGAATATTTGCACCATTGTCAGCACCTGTGCCAGTCGGGAAATCTGCAGAACCCCAGTTAGCACTCCAGTCTTTATTTTCACGGAATTTCGATTCAGCTGTTTCAAACCAATCGCGGGTTAATGTGAACATATTTGGGTTTATCGGATCCCTTTTCATCATCACATCACCGTTCCAGTCGTTGAAAGCACCAATCATACTAATAGGACCACTTGTTGTTTCGAATGAATATTCGCCAGTAGCGCAATTAAATGTGACATAGTAGTCTGTTGAAATACCTGTTTCGTCTAAAGGAACAGGAATGTTGTCGCCATCAAGCACACCTGTACCTGTTGGGAAATCAGCAGAACCCCAGTTTGTACCCCAATCAGAATTGGCACGGAATTTTAACTCAACAACACCGTCCGGAGGATCGCTTGTATCCATTTCATCATTAAGACTTAAAACAACCGTCCATAAATCAGGATTCATTGGATCTCTCATCATCCAATAATCTGCTGCCCAACCATTGAACTCACCTATAAGGCCTACCATGCCGCAAGTTGAAGTGAATGTATATTCACCTGTAGCACAGTTAAATTCTACTTTATAGTTTCCAATAGGAACCGGAATATTGTCACCATCAACTATACCTGTACCAGTTGGAAAATCAGCGCTTCCCCAGTTAACGGCCCAATCAGCATTTTGACGGAATTTTAATTCCACAATACCATCAGGAGGATCGCTTGTATCCATATCCTCAGTAAGATAAATATATCCCGTCCAGCTATCAGGATTCATTGGGTCTCTCATTAATGCATGATCTCCAGCCCAACCATTAAATTCTCCGATCATACTCACAACACCGCAAGTCGCAGTAAAATTGTAAGCACCTGTTTCGCAATTAAAAGAAACAAGATAGTTACCAGGAGGTACGGGGATATTGTCGCCATCGAGAACAGCTACACCGCTTGGAAAATCAGCGGCACCCCAGTTATTTGTCCAATCTTTGTTGGCACGAAATTTCATCGTAATAACGCCATCAACCGGATCGACGTCATCCGCTTCGGTTACGGTGAGAAAAGTTGTAAATTCTGCCGGGTTATTGGCATCACGTGTCATCATGTGATCATCAGCCCAACCATTAAACTCACCAATTAAACTAACCTGACCGCATTGGCTCATCACATTAAGTGACACGAATACAGCCAGCATTGCTAATAGTAAAACTCTCTTCATGTTATAAAGGTTTAAATGAATAATTGATTTTTTTGTTCGTGCTAAGATAACGATTTTTTGTCTGGTTACATAATAACTGATGGTGCGGATTAAAAAAAAACTTTGCACGCTATAACATATGGTGTAAAAGGCTGATGCAAACGATTGTGTTAAATAATTGTTAAGCAAAACTAAATCAGAACCTTAAAATACATGAAATTACGCAACCTCCAGCGTTTGTAATATATTCAACTGGTTTTGTACAACTTACGTTTATTTCAATGAAATAATAATAACCATTCATGATTGATAATACAGTAGTCAATGATATAGTTTATGAACCCAATTATCACATGTATTATTTTTGTATTTAATTTAGTAACTTCGTAACAAATAATAAATCAAAAACCAATAAAATCAACTTTTATGCTTGAAAATTTACGTTTTATCAGAGCATTCCTGTTTGTTTTCCTTATGTTCGGCTTACTACAATTGCAAGCGCAACAGAGGACTGTAACAGGTACAGTGACAGATGCAGAGACCGGTGAAACTTTAATTGGTGTCAATGTTACATTTGGCAGCGATATGGGCCAAGGTACGGTAACTGACATTGATGGCAAGTATCAGCTTAACGTTCCTGATACTTTAAGTTCACTCAGGTTTTCCTATGTAGGTTATGCCACACAACTTATACCGATTAATTCGGATAAAATAGATGTGGTTCTAGCACCAGGAGAAGAATTACAGGAAGTAGTTGTTGTGGGGTATGGCACACAAAAAACAAAAGAAGTTACCAGTGCCATCAGCCGGGTTAAGCCTGAAGATTTCAACAGCGGTAATATCAGTGATCCGATCCAACTTATCCAGGGCCGTGTAGCAGGTGTTTCCATCTCAAAACCGGGTGGCGATCCCAACCAGGATTTCAATATTCGGATCAGGGGACTTTCTACTTTTGGTTCCAACACAGAGCCCCTTATCATCATTGACGGTGTGCAGGGAACCAGCGCTTTAATGAACTCACTTGACCCTAATGATGTGGCCTCATTTGACATATTAAAAGACGCATCCGCAGCAGCTATTTATGGTACGAAAGCTGCTTCCGGGGTTATTATCATCACCACCAAGAAAGGTAAATTTGTGAGTGGGGACCAAAAAACATTCAACCTAACATTCAACGCCGATTTTACCGCGGATATGGTGGCGAAAAAACTGGATGTATTGTCGGCTGAAGATTACTTGAAATTTTCAAATTCAACCAACTACAATAATACAACCGACTGGATGGATGAAATCACACAGAACGCATTTCAGCAGGCGTATAACCTTGCGGCCCATGGTGCTACTAAAAATTCCAGTTACCGTGTTTCTTTCAATTACAGGGGTGGAAATGGTGTTGTCAAATCAACAGGTTATGAACAGCTAAACGGCCGTTTGAACTTCACGCAAAAAGGACTTAACGATATGTTAACTCTTGATTTCAATATGTCGGCTACCTTACGTGAAGAAGATTATGCGCAAGATGATGCCATGACCTATTCGGCCCGTTATAATCCTACGGCACCTGTGATGGCAACAACCGATTCTCTGGATGCCTTTTCGCAGGAATGGGGAGGTTATTTCCAGCGCCAGGCATTTGCCTTTTACAACCCAGTAGCTATCATCGAACAGGGCACGCTGGATGGCAAAAAATCAGGAATAAACGGAAGTTTAAGAGCCGTGCTTGAACCAATTAAAGGATTAAAGATTTCCAGTTTTTATTCTGTTTCGCAGGATTACGAGTTGTATGGCAATTACTGGAGCAAAAATGCTTTCTGGACACCTTATGGTACAGGCGTACATAAAGGTTTTGCCAGGAAGGAAACCAAGGACCGCACCAAACAGCTTTTTGAACTGACAGCGAATTATGAAAAACGCTGGGAAAAAATCAGTTTTAACATTTTGGGCGGTTACTCATGGCAACAAGAAATTAATGACGAATTATGGGCCTATGGCGAAGGGTTTTTAACTGATGGTTTTACCTATCACAACTTAGGTTCCGCATCGGTTGATAAAGCCAACAAAGAAACCATGCACAGTTACCACAGTAAAAGCAACCTGGTAGGCTTTTTTGCGAGGGCATCCTTCACTTTCCTCGACGGTATTTATTTAACGGGAAGTTTCAGACGTGACGGCTCAACCATGTTTGGTGAAAACAACAAATGGGGAAATTTTCCGGCTGTAAGTGCAGGTGTTGACATTGCTAAATTTGTCGACATTCCTTATGTAAACCAACTTAAATTAAGAGGAGGTTACGGTGTAACCGGTAACTTACCCGGAGAACCTTATTTAGCCCAGGAACGATTCAATATTGGCGATGATCAGTTCTTTTACAATGGCGATTATATACAGGCTTTTTCACCTGTGCGTAATGCGAACCCTGACCTTCAATGGGAAACAAAAGCGGAATTCGATATCGGTCTCGACTTTTACTTATTGGATTACAAGATCAGTGGTTCTATTGATTATTACCAGAGTAACAGCTCTGACCTATTGCTTGAGTTCCAGGTGCCTGTTCCCCCTTATGCAGCAGACCGAATGTGGCTAAATTTAGGAGAGTTGAAAAATTCAGGAATAGAATTTGCCGTAAACTGGAAAGTATTTGAAAAACCCAAATGGGGCTGGTCTACCGGATTCAATCTTTCAAAATATTTCGAAACAGAACTTGTGACGATCACCAGCGACTTGGTAGATAATGATCCGGTTATATATTTTGGTGAATTAGGTGCACCATTCCTAACAGGTGTGCAAACAGTTCTTGTTGAGCAAGGTCAGCCAATTGGTCAAATTATTGCACCCATATTTTATGAGATTGATTCGGCAGGTCTTCTTACATACAAAATGCCAAGTGACACTGTTGACGGTATAGGCTCAAATCCTGTTAAATATGAAGATTATGAAATTGTTGGAAGCGGCCTGCCCGATTTTGAAATCGGATGGGGAAACAATTTCAACATTGGCAAATTCAGTGTAAGCTTCTTTATCAGAGGTGTTTTCGGGCATTCATTGGTAAATGTGAATAATGCCAGGTATGGTGTTCCGGTTGTGATGGGCATACAAAGCGGTATGAACCAGGCACTGGATTATATGGATGCCACTAATGGACCGGTTTATTCAAACGTGCATGTAGAGAAAGCGGATTTTGTTTCACTAGACAACTTCTCCCTCGGGTATCAATTTGATTTCAGAGAAAGTAAATATGTACAAACCATGCGAATATACTTATCAGGTCAAAACCTGTTTACGCTAACCAATTATTCAGGCGTTTCTCCTGAAGTGCGATATGGCGATGCAAATGACAACAACAATCCTCTGGCTCCGGGTATTGACAGGGAAAAAACCTATTTCAGAACCAGAAGCTTCACCGTTGGTGCCAGCATCACATTTTAATGACTACAAAAAATAAGAATCTCATGAAAAAAATAATCATATCATTTAAAGTAGTGTTGGTAACACTCTTATTAATTGGAGTCGGAACCCAACAATCGTGTACCAAGCTGGATGAGGAGGTGTATTCGGATATTACAGGAGACAAGTTATTCGAAGATCCTGACAACCTGATTTACGCTTTTGGAACAGCATACACAAATCTATACCAGGTATTTGGTCATAAATATGGCATTGGCATGGATGCCGGAACCGATATTCTATGTGTTCCACAAAGAGGTGGCGACTGGTTGGATGGCGGCGAATGGCACCGCTGGCACAGATTAACCTATACACCTAGCGAAGCCTATGTGGGCAGATGGTGGAATACCATATTTTATGGCGTGAATACCTGTAACAGGCTCATCTTCCAGTTTGAAGCATTGGAAGATGTGGATGTAACGCCTGCAGTTTCAGAATTGCGTGCACTCAGAGCCTTATATTATTACTGGCTTATTGATATTTACGGCAATGTGCCGATTCAAACAGAATTTAATGTACCAGCTGACTTTAAACCAAGTACAAAAAGCAGACAGGAAGTATACGAGTTTATTGAAAGTGAACTATTAGCAGTCATGCCACATTTATCAAAGAAAACAGGGCTCGACTATTTTGGTCGTATGAATTATTACGCAGCCCAAATGGTGTTGGCAAAACTCTATCTGAATGCCGAAGTGTACACAGGCACAGCGCAATGGGAAAAAGCTTCGATGGCCTGCGACTCAATAATGACAGGTAATTTTAGTTTAACCCCCAACTTCTTTACCAATTTTGAAGAAGACGCCACTACTTCTCCCGAGTATATTTTGGGTATCGCGTTCGACCAGGTTTCGGCACCTGTATTTGAAATCCATTTGTTTACCCTGCATTATAATTTGCAGGACAAATACAAACTGGAAGAAGCTACATGGAATGGCCTCAGCATTCAGGAATCTCTCTACAATTCTTTTGAGGATGTCGACACAAGGCGCAATGGTTTACTAACCGGACCTCAGTTTTATGCTGATGGCACACCGGTAGAGGACCCGAGTTATGAGAAATTTAATCCGCAAAATCCAACAGCCCCCATTGATCCGGATGGTGCACCTTTAAACCTTACACCGGTAATCAATATGCTGGAACCAAACTGTTTGCGCCAGGCCGGAGCTAGGGTAGCTAAATTCCCCTTTATTGAAGGCAGCGACCGTTATACAAGCAACGACTATCCGATTTTCAGATATGCCGATGTGCTTTTAATGAAAGCTGAAGCACTGATGCGATCAGGCGGTGACATGGGAACTGCTATGAGCCTTGTGAATCAGGTGAGAAGCAGGGCAGGCGCTACAGCTCTGGGAGAATTGAATTACGAAATTCTCTTAGCTGAACGAGGCAGAGAGCTTTATGCAGAAGGATTTCGCCGGTCAGACATGATCAGGTTTGGCGTTTATTTAGATACCAGGTGGGAAAAGCCGGAAGTATCACCTTCGCATGTAACATTATGGCCTATTCCTGAAGCACAAATCCAGGCAAATGGCAACCTGCAGCAAAATTTTGGATATAATTAAAAGCAAAACAAGTTATTAAAAGGAAAAGCAGGGCAAATAGTCCTGCTTTTCTCATTTATATTCTTAGATCAGATATGATTCACGTAGTTTCCCTCTTTACCAAATGTGTTTTGACAATTTGTTTTTCCGTTTTGTAATCAAATGAATTTAGCCTGATCCTTGAAAGCAGCAATTCAGTGGCTTTTTTACCCAGTTCAAAACCGAATTGATCTACAGTTGTAAGTTCAGGTTCACAAATCCAGGCGCTGCGGCTGTTTTCAAATCCTACGAATTTAATGTCTGCAGGTATTTTTAATCCCTGTTGTTTGGCGACTTTCATTGCGCCTATCGCAGTTAAATCATTAACAGCAAAAATGGCATCGGGACGATCCTGTTTTTTTAAAATACTTCGTGAGATTTTTTCAGCCTGGTCATAAGTATCGCAAGCATAGACGAGGTCAGTGTTATAGGTTATTCCATGATGCTCAAGTGCAGCTTTGTATCCTTCCAGCCTGTTTTTGCCCAGCACAAGATGCTGCGGTGCCGAGAAAAAAGCGATTTTTTTGCACCCTTTACTGATCAGGTGTGTTACGGCATTGTAAGCTCCGGAATAATCATCCACGATCACACTATCAGCATGCAGTTCTTCCCGTTCACGATCGAAAAATACCAGTGGAATCTCATTATCCACTATTTGCTGAAAATGTGAAAAATCATGTGTATTTTTTGAGAAAGAAGCCAGTAAGCCATCTACCCTGTTGGCCAAGAAAGTTTGCGCTATCAATACCTCACGCATATATGATTCATTCGATTGAAAAACCATTACGCTGAAGTTATTTTTATAGGCTACCTCTTCTACCCCATTTAAAATGGTGGAAAAAAAGTAATGCTCTACTTCAGGCACCAAAACTCCAATGGTATTTGTGCGGCTGTGTTTTAAATTAAGCGCTACCATATTGGGTTTGTAGCCCAGAATCTTCGCCAGCTCTTTAACGGCTTCACGTGTTTTTACACTAATATCAGGATGATCCTGCAGAGCCCGTGATACTGTAGAAGTTGAAACTCCCGGTTTTTTGGCAATATCCTTAATGGTCACCTGACGCTTCATTTAAAAATATTCGTTAAAATGATAGCGCCAAATTAAATAAAATTATGATTGCTAAGACAATCTGAAATTGTCAGCAAGATTACTCCTGGTTTGCTAACACCAAATACGACCAGGGTTTCATGCTAAGTTGGGTATACTCCGAAATTTTCACAGATTCGTTTGTAAACACATCCTTGTATATTCCAAAAGCAGCCATACTATTCGCAAGAAAAACACTTTCTTCAGCTGAAAAATTTATAACCACTACTACTTTGTTTTTATCTTTTTCGCGAAGAATGGCAAATAAGTTGTCGTTTCCGGGCGCACTAATATCTATCATTGCACCTCCGGCGGTACCATTCCATAAGGCTTTGTTTTGCTCTTTCAGCCGGTTAAGTGTTGTGTAGAAATCCTGATATGGAATCTGGCTCCAGTCAATGGTATCTTTTTCAAAAAAACGCAGGGCTTTTTCATTGCCCGCTTCCTGACCGCTATAAACCAAAGGCATACCGGGAATCGTATAGGTTAAAACAGCGAAGGCTTTAGCTGCATCTCCCATGCGTTCTTTCACGGTTCCATTCCAACTGTTTTCATCATGGTTGGTGATAAAATTCATGCGATAATCTTCCGGTGAATAGGTTTGATTATTCCAGTTGATGTATGACCACAGATCTTTTACATTCTTTTCGCCTTTGGCCATATCATTCATCAGGTGCAATAATTTCCAGGTGTAGTTCATGTCAAAAGCATATTCCAATAAACTCAGGTTATCTTCATCTTCTGCCAGCATAAAAACAGGTTTGATCTGTTTTAACTGCGCAACGGCATCATTCCAGAAATCGGTGGGCACCATGCCGGCTACATCACAGCGGTAGCCATCAATATTGGCCTCTTCAATCCAAAATTTCAGCGCCCGTGTCATGCTATCACGAACTGCTGGATTGTTGTAATCTAATTGAATGACATCCGTCCAGTCGTATGGTGAATGGAAGGTGCCATCATCATTTTTTACATAATATTCAGGATGCTCCGTAGCCCAGGTATTATCCCATGAGGAATGGTTTGCCACCCAATCAAGAATGACGTACATGCCCATAACATGTGCTTCTTTTACCAGATTCTTCATGTCCTGCATTGTACCAAATTCAGGATTCACTGCTTTATAATCTTTTACTGAATAATAGCTGCCAAGCGATCCTTTCCTATTTAATTCTCCGATCGGTTGCACCGGCATCAGCCATAAAATATCCACACCCATTTCATTTAACCTCGGCAAATGTTTCCTGAAGGCATTTATAGTTCCTTCTTCGGTATATTGCCTGATATTCACTTCGTAAATGTTAGCGTTCTTACTCCAATCAACATGCTCCATTTCTACTTCTTTTTGATTTTGATTTTGATTTTTCTCCTGATTTTTCTTTTCATTCGTTTGACATGATGTTAGGAAAACCAACACCAACAAATACGATAATGCTACAACAACATAGCTTTTTACTTTGTTCATGATGTTTTATTTTTATTTATGCATTGATATATTGATATCTGTATTCACTTCCCATTCAAACTTAATATTCAGCACACCGGTGTCATTATTTTTGAAATACCATGTACCTGTTTCATTACTATTTTTTTGACCTATTATTGAATTGAACCCAAAAGCATCTTCCATTTGAATTTTTTTGAAATTTAACAATTTCAAGCCTATTAGTTCAAAGTTAATTTGCCTTTCTGAATAACTGAAAAATGCATTGTCATTTGTGCTGCTAAAATTAAATATCTCCAGGTTATCATTGCTAATCGCATTAAAATTTAATAATTCAAAAGCCGCTTCATCTGCTGCGGGGAACGTTTCTCCATCATCTTCGTACATCGTGCTTGTGTTAAAACCTTCTTCTTCATCCACATAATACCGGATGGTCATTTTTTCAGATGTATAATTGTCGGTTGAATTTACAGCAGGTACCATCGGTATGAAAGACCCTGCTTTTATGAAAACGGGAATAGTTTCAAGATTCGTTTTCATTTCAATCCATTGTCCGCCTTTGTAGTAATCATTATCCCAGTAATCGTACCAATTTGCATCTGACGGCAGGTACACTTGTATGATTTCCTTGCCCTGTTCGATAACCGGAGCCACCAAAATATTTTCGCCAAACATATATTCATTCACTAAATCATAGGTTATACTATCTTCAGGAAACTCATAAAAAAGCGGCCTGACGATGGGCGTTCCTTCCGTATTTGCTTCGTAAGCCAATGTATAAATATAAGGTAGTAATTGGTACCTGAGATTCATGAATGATCTTACAATCCGCTGTGTTGTGTCGTTGAAATATACAGGCTCGGAAGGGATACCCGATCCATGAGGACGCAGGATAGGTGAGAAACATGACATTTGAAGCCACCGGGTGTATAATTCTTCATCTTTGGTGCCCTGTGCAAATCCACCGGCATCTGAGTGAATGAAAGGCAAACCACTTAAACTCATATGCAACATCAATGGAAGTTGTGCCTGAAACCCGCCCCAACTGCGTGACACATCGCCCGTCCACGGATAAATGGAATAACGTTGCGAACCGGCATACCCTGCCCTGTTGAGGTTAAATAGCCTGCGATCCGGATAGTCTTCCCTGAACTTTTTATACAGGAATTTATGCCAGTAATGCGCGTAGATATTATGTACTTCATCGGCTTTGCCATTGATATGATAGATATCGGACGGATGGCTTTCGGGTTCACCCAAATCGCCCCACCAGCCGGCTACGCCTTTTTCCATTTGCTCTTTATACTTTTCCCAGAACCATTCGCCAGCAGCAGGATTAAACATGTCGATCAATCCGCCATTACCGAAATAAAAACCATAATTGATATATGGATTTCCCAGGCTGTCCATTGCCAGGATGCCTTTTTCGGCAGCAATTTGAAAATTATCAATAGAATCGAGAATATAAGGTTCTGTAATTAAAATCGTTTTTACCCCCTCATTCTTAAATTTTTTAATCATCTGTTCAGGTTCAGGCCAGTTGGGTTTGTACCACCGCAGCCTGCCGAGTGTTCCAAGGATACTATCGCCAAACCAGTAAAAATCGAGGATGATAGCATCCATCGGAAAATCTTTTTCCTGCATGAGTGTCACAATGGAGTCCGTTTCATATTGCGTCCGGTAGGCCATCCTGGATTGCAGATTTCCGAGTACCCAACGAGGTGGTAATGGTTGAAAACCGGTTAAAGTGGCATAATCTTTCGACAGACTTTTAAAATCATCTCCGGCAATTAGCGTGTACTTCATAAGACCACCAATAGCACCCCATTCTAAAATTCCGTTTTCAGTTTCTCCAATATCGGCATAACCTTTCTGAGGGTTATCGAAAAACAGCAGATATTTCTTTGATGAAACCACAAGTGGAACTGAATAATTCAGGTTTCTGGCACCAATTTCATATCCATATTTGGGCCGGTTATAAAGATTGTATTTAGCTCCTGTAAGGTCTAAAGCATTGGCTCTTTCCCCAAGACCGTATATTTTTTCATCATCATCTATCTTAAACCTTACACCCGTATTATCAGTTCTGCTGAAATAGCCTCTTTCTTCCTCAAGAATGGTATCATCCTGATAGATAAAGGAAATGCTAAATGGATTTTTGTACAGCACTAATTTCAGGTTATCGGTATGAAATTGCAGATAATCGATGCTATCGACAATTTGAAAGTTTACATTTTTGGGTTGTAAAATAACGGCGACAGAAGAATCAATTGTAAGCTGATCACCAGCGAAATGCTTGACTTCAATGATGCGATTGGTATATGGGATGATCTGCACCAGTCCATGATCGGTTTGCGTAATCAATGTATTGTCTTCTATAAAATGTGTCAGGTATTTTCTTGTTTCATACAGGTAACTCGCTTGCTCCTTTTCAGGTGGTCTGTATCCATTTACATTTAGAAAAATGTCTTCATTATTTTCGGTTTTGCCCACTTTTGCCCCGTCAACGCTGCGAAAAACAAATGCCAGTTGTTGTGGTATTTCGTCTGGTCGAAGTCCATAAAAATCATTGATCACCAACTGATATTGATGTATACCATTACCGACTGATGTCATCTTCACCCGTTCATCATCCTCACCCCAGTTTCCAACGACATGTTTCCAGTCGCCGCCATCAATGCTGTTTTGTGTGATCACACCTGTATGCAAATAAACCGTTCCTTCATAGCCAGCCAAAGCCTTGTTACCTTCGTTTGAATTGTAAGTGATTGTAACTGATTCAAAGGGTGTGGGGTCAGATGGCTCAAGCCAGGCGATTTGTGCCAAGACATTGCCCATTACAAGTAACATTATGAATATGAGTAAGCTTGTTTTTTTTATCATTTGTTTATCGCATTTCTCTTTTTTGAATCCCATATCCCCCTTTTAAGGGGTTAATCGGGGCTTTATTTTAGTAACTCCACAATCAATGGAGATTTTGCAGGAACGGTGATCCCATCTAACTTTTCAAAATATGTTCTTGTAAGTACGCTTTTCCCAGTTGAAAATCCTTTTAAGTTATCAGCAAATCTTGACAAATCAACCGTTCGTTCTTCTTCAGCATTGTTGAGCATGATCATTACAGATTCTTTATCTGTATGCCTGAAATACACATACACCCCATTTTCAGGAATATAATGGGTAAATTCGCCAAACTGTACAGCTTTATTTGATTTGCGCCAATTGAGTAGTCTCTTTGTAAAGCCTAAAGCCTCATTTTGTTCATCCGACAGCTTTTTGCCCGAGAACACGTCTACTTTATCACCTTTCCATCCACCCGGGAAATCTTCACGAATATAGCCATGCCCATCATGCTCTCTTCCAGCCATTAATATTTCACCTCCATAATACATCTGCGGTATCCCCCGAACGGTCATGGCGAATGCCATTCCTAATTTAAATTTTCGAATATCTTCCTGCATTTTGGTGTAAAAACGGTCGCCATCGTGGTTATCGGTCATTAGCACAAGCTTCATTGGATCACTGTATAGGTAGTCAAGGGCGATTGTTTCGTATAACGCCAGTGTTCCCCTGTCCCAACCATCTTCCTCGTTAAAGGCCCTGTTCAGCGCATACATCAGCGGAAAATCAAACACATTGGTCAGGTGTGAGCGGTATCCATCTTTATTGGTTTTGTTATCCAACCAATATGCAGTAAGTGGTGTGTAATTCAGCCAAACTTCGCCAACCACATTAAATTCCGGGTATTCGGCCAAAATCCGCTGCATCCATTCCGCCATAAAATCTTTGTAAGGATAGGGATAAGTATCCTGTCGAATGCCATCCAATCCCAGATATTCAATCCACCAAATCGTATTCTGAATAATGAATTCCGCCAAATACGGATTATGCTGATTCAGATCTGGCATGGAAGTATCGAACCAGCCTTTTACCATTTTATTGTAATCATTACCTGATGCATTGGGATCACTCTGGACAATGCCACGATAATTTGATCGTGCAAATTCCGGCCACTCATGATACCAATCAGAGGCAGGAAGGTCATCATTCCAGTAGTACCCTGTTCCACAATGGTTGGCCACCATGTCCATAATGATCTTCAAACCCTTTTTGTGTGCTTCCTCCACCAGCCTTTTGTAATCCTCATTGGTTCCAAACCGGGGGTCCACTTTATAGTAATCCGTAATTGCATAGCCATGATAGGATTGCTGTGGCATATTGTTTTCCAGCAGGGGATTGATCCAAAGAGCAGTTATACCCAATTCTTCCAAATAGTCCAGGTGATCAACAATCCCCTGAATATCTCCACCATGGCGACCTAAAGGATTTTTTCGATCAGGTTTTTCCAGCAAGCCTTCCATTTCGTCATTTTCGGGATTTCCATTGGAAAAACGATCAGGCATCAACAAATAAATGACATCTGAATTATCGAATCCCTGGTATAAACCCGGATCATCATTTCTTTGATATAAAGGATATTCATATGTATCAATGACTTTTTTACCCTTCTTAAATTGGATTTCAAGAATACCAGGTTTTGCTTCCGGTAAAATAATCAAATTCAGGAAAAGATAATTCGGATTTTCAAGGCGGATCACATCTTTAAGTGCCAAACCTGTGTTATTGATCACCGGCAAAGTTTCTGCAATATTTTCTCCATATACCATTAACTGGAGGTTCGGATTGTTCATACCCACCCACCAGCTTGGTGGGTCAATGCGCTTTACCTCAGTTTTTTCTGCATATGAATTAAAAGATATAACAAACAGGAGTAAAAAAATAAGGGTGCCGGAACGTCTCATAATCATAGTACTTTTATGTATCGTAGCTTCCAAAAATACTATAAAAAATCTTGTCATTCCGTGCTTCCTACAGCCTGGGCTAATTAATTGTATTAAAAATATTTAACAGGCTCTGCACCTCCTTTCGCAATCGTTTTAGTTGGTGCTTTACACCTGCAGAATTTTTCAAAAAAATAAATACATTGAGCATCCTTCCTGCTAACAGCAAAACCAACCTATCTTATCCTTAACTTTGTATAAAAGCGCAAAAAAAATATGAATCCTGAACAACTGCTATATACTTACTGGAAAAAGCTGTATCCGAATGAACCTGTTGACAAGCTGACAGACTTCCTGGAAAGTATGAAGAATGCATATGCAATGCACCCTCCGGAGGCTGAATCAGATTGGTATAAGGATGCGGTGGTCTATTCCTTATATGTGGATCTTTTCAATAAGGATTTTAATGGGTTGATCGATAAACTGGATTATTTGCAGGACCTTGGTGTGAATTGCCTCTGGCTGCTTCCTATTTTGGATTCTCCCATGCGCGATGCCGGATTTGATATCCGGAATTATGACCGTATCAGGGCTGATCTATTAGGCTTGGAAGAAGGATTTAGCAAATCCGATCAGGAAATCATATTTGGCCGTTTACTAAAAGAAGCTCACAAAAGGCATCTGAAAGTGATTTTTGATGTAGCGATCAACCATTGTTCTGACGCGCATCCCTGGTTTGCAGAAGCCAGGAAATCAGAAGACAACCCTTACCGAGATTATTATATCTGGAGTAAGAATACGGATAAATATGCCGATGCCCGCCTGCTTTTCAAAGGCATTGAAGACAGCAATTGGGAATCAAATGGCGATGACTGGTATTATTTCCATCGCTTTTTTAATTTCCAACCCGATTTAAATTACCGAAACCCGGAGGTGTTGCTGGAAATGTCGAAAAACCTACTATACTGGCAGAAGATGGGTGTGGATGGTTTTCGGGCTGATGCCATTCCCTATTTATGGAAAGAAGATGGCACATCATGCGAGAACCTATCGAATACACATACCATAGTCAAATTTTTCAGGGCTATGCTGGATTATGTTAAACCAGGCACACTCCTGTTGGCCGAAGCCTGTCAGAAACCCAACGAGGTTGTCAAATATCTTGGAGAGGGCGATGAATGTCACGCAGCTTATCATTTTCCATTGATGCCGATGATGTTCAAAGCCATTGCAGCACAGGACGGCGCAGCCATAAAAGACACCCTGAATCCTGCTGTAACACCTGAGATTCCGGATAATTCCCAATGGTTTACATTCCTCCGTGTGCATGACGAGTTAAGCCTTGAACTGGTGTACGTTTCTGAAAAAGACCGGAAATTTATTCATGACCATTACTGTTTGAAACCTGAATGGGATTTTCGTGTAGGCGAAGGTATTTCGGCCCGTTTATCAGAATTGATGCAGCGGGATGAACGTAAAATCGCGCTGGCTTACTCGCTTATGCTGACTTTGGTGGGTTCGCCTGTGGTTTATTACGGGGATGAGTTCGGCAAGCTAAATGATGAAAAATATTATGCGGAGCAAATTCAATTGACCGGTAAAGACGACACCCGTTTCCTGGTCAGGGGCCGGATTAACTGGAATAAACTGGAAGAAAACATGAAGGATGAAGACAACTTCCATTTTAAAGTCTATCAAACGATAAAGGGAATGCTTAATGCCCGTAAACAATATAAGGTTTTTGGCAGAGGCAGCACCAGGTTCATCGACACCCCCGATAGTTTAACGGGTGAAAGCAGCGGCTTGTTATCCTATTTCAGGGAATACGATAACTTTAAGATTATGGTCGTTAATAATCTTACTGACAGCCCCGCGCAATTTAATAATCCATTACCGGAAGAGAATCTCGCTTTGCTATACCCAAAAGGTTTTACCATGGATGAAGGCAGCAATACTATGCATTTGGAAGCTTATGGCTTTGCCTGGTTTTTGGTACTTTAGCCGCATGAAAATCATCTACGTAGCTATCGTTTTGGTTCTAATTGCAACCGCCGGATGTACAAAGCAGAATCCACAGGTTATCATCAGAACCGAATTTGGTGACATAACTGTTGAATTGTATCCTGACCAGGCGCCTGTTACCGTCAGTAATTTCCTCCTTTATGTGAAAGAGAACCGCTTTAAAGATGCAAAATTTTACCGGATCGTTACCATGGAAAACCAACCCGATAATGATATTAAAATCGAAGTGATACAGGGTGGAAATTATAATGATGACCATCCTGATTCGTTGCCGCCTATTGCACATGAAACCACTGATCAAACTGGTATAAAACATATCGATGGCGTTATTTCGATGGCCCGGATGGAACCCGGAACAGCCAATGATGATTTCTTCATCTGTATAGGAGATCAACCGGAACTGGATTTTGGAGGCAAGCGAAATCCTGATGGACGAGGATTTGCCGCCTTTGGCAAAGTAGTGAAGGGGATGGATGTGGTGCATAAAATTCACCAGGTACCTGCGCCGCAACAGTGGCTGGAAAAAGGTATCCCGATTTTAAGTGTTGAGACGGTCAGTAAACCAAGATAGTCAAATTTCTAAATAACATTATCTTATGGCATGATCCTTCGCTTTGGCTCAGGATGACAATCCACTTACATAGGAAGATCAGGTTCATATTCCCTGCAAACGATTGTATCAATTCATTATGAAAAGTCCGTCCGGATATGAATGAAAAAACCACAACCGCTGCTAAATCAATACCTTTGTTAGCAAATTTATAACGAATTTTGCACCTCATTCAACAATTAAATTCATATGTCAAAACACCTGTTTGAAGCCGTTATTTTCGACCTGGATGGTGTAATCACCAAAACTGCCAATGTCCACAGCCGCGCCTGGAAAAAAATGTTTGACGATTACTTGCGTTTTCGCGAGGAAAAAAAGGGCGAAACGTTTAAAGAATTCACTTCCGAAGACTACCTGCACTATGTAGACGGAAAGCCCAGGTATGATGGTGTTAAGTCATTTCTAGATTCAAGACATATCGCATTGCCATTTGGCAGGCCGGATGATGATCCGGAACAGGAAACGGTTTGCGGGCTTGGAAACCGGAAAAACATCGCTTTCAACCAGGTATTGAAAAATGAAGGTGTTGAAGCCTATCCCTCGACGGTTAAATTATTGGAACAATTGAAAAAAGACGGCATCCGAATTGGTGTAGCTTCATCCAGCAAAAATGCAGAAGGCGTTCTGAAAACCGCCGGACTGATGAATTTTATCGAAACCCGTGTAGATGGCGTTGTTTCTGCAGAGATGGGCTTAGATGGCAAACCGGCACCCGATATTTTTGTGACAGCAGCAAAAAACCTGGGAGTTGCACCTGATAGATCCATTGTGGTTGAAGATGCTACTTCAGGTGCACAGGCCGGCAGAAATGGGAATTTTGGCCTGGTTCTTGGGCTTGCCAGGGAAGACAATATCCAAGCCTTGAAAGCCAATGGTGCCGACATTGTTGTGGAAGACCTGGATGAAATTACATTGGACGACATCAACCGATGGTTTGAAAATGGAATTGGCGAGGATAACTGGAAACTTACTTACAACGATTATGATCCGGATAAGGAGAAGTCGCGGGAAGCACTGCTGACTGTTGGAAATGGCTTTTTTGGTACCCGTGGGGCCATGGAAGAGACAACTGCAGGCGAAGCCAACTATCCCGGAACTTACATTGCCGGCATGTACAACCGGCTGATCACCCCGATTTCCGGCAGAGATATTGAAAATGAAGATTTTGTCAATGTACCCAACTGGCTGAAAATCAATTTTAAAATTGATGATGAAAACTGGTTTAATCCTAATAAAACTACTATAAACAGCATCAGCAGGGAATTGGATTTGAGAAACGGGCTCCTTTCAAAAACAATGATCGTTACAGATTCCGAAGGCCGTCAAACAAAAATCAAATCCTATCGGATAGCGAGCATGGCAAATATGCATCTCGCCGCGATTAAATACCAAATTACGCCATTAAATTATTCAGGTTCAATGAGTTTTTGCAGTTCGCTAGATGGCACCCACAAAAATGAAGGTGTAAAAAGATACAACTCATTAAATCAACAGCATCTTGAGCCTGTGGAACAGGGTGGCGACAGAGAAACGACCTTCTTAAAAGTCAGAACAACACAATCCAACATTGAGATTGTGGAAGCTGCCAAACTGCAATTTCGTATAAACGGAACTGATCAACCTGTGGAATACGGTGTTTCAACAGATGATGGCATTGTATACACCATGATCGATTATGAAGCGAAGGAAGGTGATACCATCGCGATCGAAAAGTTGGTGAGCATTCGCACCTCCCAATTTGATGAAAAAGAAATTTTGACGCAAGCCTTGTGGGATGTCGAAAATGTGAATTCATTTGACGAACTGCTCATTGACAGCACAACAGCGTGGGGAAAGATCTGGGAAAAAACAGATATTCAAATCGAAGGCGACCGCTTTTCCCAAAAATTACTACGGATGCACATCTATCACCTGATGGTTTCTGCTTCGCCGCACAATGTGAAACTGGATGCCAGCGTAACTGCCCGTGGATTGCATGGCGAAGCGTATCGCGGCCATATCTTCTGGGATGAACTGTTTATCATGCCATTTTATGATATTCACTTTCCTGATGTGGCCCGCTCAATTTTGATGTACCGTTACCGGAGACTGGAAAAAGCGCGTGACTATGCCAAAGCAAATGGATTTAAAGGCGCCATGTTCCCCTGGCAAAGCGGAAGCGATGGCCGCGAAGAAACGCAGGTAGTGCATCTAAATCCCATTTCGGGTGAGTGGGGCGAAGACCATAGCTCCTTACAACGGCATGTTTCGCTCGCCATTGCCTATAATACCTGGCAGTATTTTCATATCACAGATGATATTCATTTCATCGAAAAATACGGTGCAGAAATGTTCCTCGAAATATGCCGTTTCTGGGCAAGTAAAGCTGAAAAGGATTCCCTAACCGGCAAATATTCCATTAAAAGAGTTATGGGCCCTGATGAATTTCATGAAATGTACCCGGATGCTGATGAAAGCGGCCTGAAAGACAATGCATATACCAACATCATGGTAAGCTGGATGCTGGGAACTGTGCCCGTCATGCTGTCAAAAATGAGCGATGCATCACAAAAAGAAATCTTTTCAAAGATCTCGCTTAAGCAGACAGAACTCAAACTGTGGATAGAAATCAACAAAAATTTGCATCTTGTAATATCTGATGAAGGCATCATTTCACAATACGATGGTTATTTTGACCTGAAGGAACTCGACTGGGATTACTACCGTGAAAAATATGGTAATATCTACCGGATGGATCGTTTGCTGAAAGCCGAAGGCAAATCGGCCGATGATTACAAAGTGGCCAAACAGGCAGACGCATTGATGACTTTCTATAACCTCGACAAGGAAAAAGTGGACCAGATATTAACAGATCTCGGTTACC
>SWBW01009757.1_pt1 | contig 24802 bp, 23 predicted proteins | sample 4693041 | NCBI WGS metagenome assembly SWBW01 (sample SAMN10267271, study PRJNA491770) | bioreactor metagenome | isolation source: DHS bioreactor inoculated with marine methane seep sediment | place: Japan: Omine Ridge, Nankai Trough | collected 2006-05-06 | reverse complement strand
TTTTATTGGTTTATAAGGTTCATAAATAATTCTAACTTGTGTAATATTGTTTCCGGTACCCTTAAGGGTTTGCGGGTGTTGTTATCCACAAAAGCTACCGTAGTAAAAGCTTCATTTACTAAATCGTGATTTTGGTTAAATATTTTATGCGAAAACTTCATCCTGCTTCTTGGAAATTCGATTAGCGATGTTATGATTGTAATAGTTTCATCGTAGAAAACAGGTTTTATGAATTTTGAATTTAATTCAATAACTGGTAAAATAATATGGTACTTTTCCAGCTCGTAATCGCAAATACCAACTTTCCTAAGCAGTTCTGTTCTGCCAATATGGTAGTAGCTGGCATAATTGCCATGATACACATACGACATTTTATCCACCTCATCGTATCTAACCCTGATTGTACTTTTTGATGTAAGCATAAATTTAATTCAGTGATTTACTTGAAAGGTGTTAAATTATTGTTTTCAAAAGCTTTATAAGCCTCGTTGACCGTCATTTCGCCAGCTCCGGTATAAATTTTAATACCGGTTTTTTCAAGAACAGCAGCGGCATTCCCTCCCGGCCCGTTTCCGGTTATCAATACATCAGGATGGAGTTCAAATAATTTTTGAGATGTTTTGGGCCCGGCACCATGCGCATCATTGCTTGCATCGCTGTTATCATAATGCGATAATTCATCTTTATCTTTGTCATAAATAAGGAAGTATTCGGCTCTTCCAAATCTTGGATCCATTTCAGCATCCCATGTTTTTCCTTTAGTAGTGAAAGCTATTTTCATTTTATCTTTTTTTAATTTATATGTTGCAGAATTGTGTTCCAGCTTTTAGTTATTAAATCTTTTAAATGATGATCAGGATATTCCATAATGGTTTGTCCCTGCGTCATGGATTTGGTGAAATTTTCATTGTAGGGCAAGTTGGTTAGATGAATGATTTCTTCTTTTTCCAGAAATTCTTCTATTTGCATACTTACTTCTTTGTTGATATCAGATTTATTGATGATACATCCCGCTTTTATTTGGAGCTTCTTAACTAGTTGATATACACGTTTTAAGTCATGCAGACCTGAAACTGACGGTTCGGTGACCAGAACGACAAAACTTGCTCCTGAAAGAGATGATACAACAGGGCATCCAATGCCCGGAGAACCATCTACGATTATAAATTTCTTTTGCTTTTCCTCAGCAACTATTTTCGCAATGCTCTTTACTTTCGCGACTAATTTTCCCGAATTGTCAGCACCGATCCCCAGCTTCGCATGCGCCATAGTGCTGCCGGTTTTAATATGGGAGAGATACCATTTTCCAACATTTAATTGCCTGTTTAAGATGGCATCCTCCGGGCAAACACGTGCACAATAGCCGCAGCCTTCACAGTTTAAAGGATCTATTACGTAATTGCCATCGATTATAGGTATGGCATCGAATCGGCATACTTCAGCGCATTTTCCGCATTTTGTGCATTCAAGTTGATTAATAACTGCAAGTTCGCCGCTGTAAAAATCATTTGCATCGGCGAAGTCAGGTTGCATTAATAGGTGCATATCCGCGGCATCTACATCGCAATCTGCAACAACCACATCCTCTCCACCTAGATAGGCAAACGCTGCCGTAAGAGAAGTTTTACCTGTTCCTCCTTTACCTGATATGACTACAATTTCTTTCATGAGAAACATTTTTCTTTTAAAGCCATAATTTGATTACTGATTTCTGCAATAGCCTGTCTGAATTCAGGTACTTCCTGATAGATCAGTTGACCTTGTGCATACATTTCGGCAATCCTTCGGTCGTTAGGTATTTTCGCAAGTACTGGTATCTGTTCTTTTTCGCAATATTCCCAAACATCATTATTGCCAATGCCATCCCGGTTAATTACAACGCCTATTTCTTTTTTCAATTCTCTCATGGTTTCTACAGCCAGTTTCAGGTCATGCAAACCGAAGGGTGTGGGTTCCGTAATAAGTATTACATAATCAGAATCTTTGGTAGCTTCAATTACCGGACAGGATGTTCCTGGCGGTGAATCATAAATCTGAAGACAGTTCGCATTCAATTGTTCGCTGATATATTTCTGTGTCTTTTTAATTAGCGGAACAGCTTGTTCTTCACCAATATCAAGACGACTCTCAATAAAATGAAGATTGTTTTTTCGAAAATGCTTCAGTTTTCCAATTTTTTTAGGAATCATAGGTAAGGCATCTACCGGGCAGAGTTCAGAACAGGCGTAGCACGCATGGCATAATTCAGGAAATACCATGATCATTTTACCCAATTGAATCACCGCATTAAAATTGCAAACCTTTTGACATTCACCGCATAAAGTGCACTGATCTTCCTTCCAGTCAGGAACCATTTTAAAGGTATCTTCCTCGTGAATCAAATCAGCACGGATAAACAAGCCGGAATTGGGCTCTTCCACATCCAAGTCAGCCAAAACGACTTCCTGCTGCTCCGCTAAAAAACTTGCCAAGTTGACTGACAGTGTTGTTTTACCGGTTCCTCCTTTTCCGCTGGCAATGGCAATCTTCATCCGTTAGTGATCACAAAGGTTTTTACCACTGACCAATTGATTTGCCAGGAATTGTTCAACAAGGGCCCTAGGCGTATCAGAATCTACACCTACACATACTTCAATATTGTTCTGAGTAAATATTTCCTGTGCTTTCATCCCCATACCTCCCGAAATAATCGTACTCACGCCTTGTGCTGCCAGAAATCTTGGGTAAGTTCCAGGCTCATGAACCGGAGGTTTTAAATATTCAATATTCAGGATTTTTTGACCTTCGGTTTCAATTACTGCAAATTGATCGCAATGCCCGAAATGTTCGCATAATTTTCCATTGTTGGTTGGAACCGCAAATAATTTTTTCATAAAATATTTATTTGTTATTTTTTTAATAATTCTTGTCTGATCATGGTGTGTCCGCACTCAGGGCATTTAATGGTGGTGCATTTTATGCCTCTTTTATGCGGTATTTTTGTGCCACATTTATTGCATACACAATAACTTCCGGGACCAAATGCACCACCTTTGTTTCTTCCTTTCCCGCCAACTCTTCCATTATTTTTATCTAGTTCTGAATTCATTTTATTTTCATTCATTTCTAATTATTTTTAAATTGATAGAACAATCCTCTTTTTTGTCTTTTAATTTCAACTTTATCTTCTGCTTCTAATACATCCAGATATTTATTTACTTCATTAATATGGGAGCCCAGTATTTCAGAAAGATCTTCTATGGTACAAGGTCTTCTGGCCAGGGTTTCCAGAATAGCGGACTCAAAATCTTTTCGGTAAGAAAGAATCTTTTTACGCTTTATAGTCGTTGCGATAATCTCTACATGATCCATCTCCCAGAAGTCAACAATTCTTTTTAATTCCGTCCGGGTTGCCGCTCGAATATCATCAATTGTTCCGGGCCTGTCAAGGGAATTCAGTTGTATAATGTCAGGTTGTATTTGCAGAAACGCATCCTTGAATGCTATTAATTCTTCCTTGCTGTCGTTAAAACCGGGGATGATAAATACTTCGAGCCATATTTTTCCTTTGTATTCATCTCTGAAATTCTGAAGTCCTTTTATATATTGGTTTAGTTTCAGCGAATGATGTGGCCTGTTTATTTTTTGAAAAGAACTTTCAATAACCGCATCAAGTGACGGAAGTACAATATCAGCTTCCATTATTTCTTTTCTCACTTCTTTGCTGGATAATAGAGTTCCGTTTGTTAATACTGCTATAGGAATAGCTGGCTTTTTGCTTTTTATAAATTTTAACACATCACCGATGCGATTATTTAGTGTAGGTTCGCCTGCTCCTGAAAAAGTAATATAATCAGGGTCGGGGTTATGTATAAAATAATGTGCCAATTCTTTGGTTATTTTTTCAAAGGGGATATATTCTTTTCGGTCAGTAGTTAATTTGGTGGTAGAGCCGCATTCACAGTAAACACAATCAAGTGAGCATAGTTTATGGGGCACAAGATCTACACCCAGTGACATTCCAAGGCGGCGAGAGGGGACAGGTCCAAAGATGTATTTATACATGATACTGCTCACTTAATGAATCATCAATTGTATGCAATGCGTGTCTCTTCATCAGCTATCGTTGGTTGGATAAAATCTTCCCATTTCATATCACCTAAGGTCTCCCAACTTCCCATTTTTGAATGCAAATCGAAATATTTCTGAGGAATAGGATGTGTGCCAATAATCACCCTCAATCCAAATTTTTCCTGTATAAAATTTTTAAAATGTGCTAAATTTGGACAGGGTGGATATCCAACTACAACACCAGTTGCGAAATGAATAACTTCTGCGCCGTTCTTCATCATTTCTTCAGGTACATATTCCACATTGCCGCCTGGGCATCCGCCACAAGTTGTATATCCAACTACTTCAAGTGGCTCATCTTTAGAGTATATATTGAAAGCGCCATCCCGGTTTGTTATGGCTTTGAAACATTTACCTCCGGCACAGTTTTTATATCTATCACAAATAATAATTCCGATTTTCATTTTCTAATTTTAAAATACAGTCTCTTAATTATTTAAATCAATCCCGATCATAATAACCTGGTTATTTTGATCGGGATTTGAATAGATTTTATATGTATAATTACACTCACTTAACGTCGTTATTAACTTGCATGTGCAAACATGATTTTAGAAGAAGCATTTTCAGCAGCTTTTATTAACGGATAGCCTGCAGGCGATGCGGTGAGTAACGGATGCGTTCCGATTTGGACGGTCAATAGTGAGTTTATCGTCATCCTGTTTTCTATGATAATTCCTATCGTATTGGTCAGTTCCCCAATGGATAATCCGCCCATTACTTCACCGCCGAGTATTACACCTGCTTCTTTCCCCACAATCAGTTTAACAAATTGTTTGTGTGCATCTTCCAGTGTGCCGGGGTGTCTGTCTATTCCCTCAAAAACACCGGTCACAATATCGAAACCTTCTTCCCTGGCTTCCGTTTCGGTTAATCCGGCAACTCCGAAGCCGGTATTGCCAATGGCAGTCGCAAAAATGGAAATGGTACCGCTAAAGGTTTTTATAGCTGATAATTTGTACAGGTTCATACCGGCAATTCTGGCTTCGGCACAGGCGGTTGAGGCCAGCATGATGGGGCTGGGTTTCCTCGTCACAAAGTTGCGTTTTTCAGCACAATCGCCAATCGCAAAAATGTCGGTGTCTTCCGTACGCATGTATTCATCAACTCTTATGAATCCTAAACTGGTTACGGGCAAGCCTGCGTCAGAGGCGAGTTGGATATTTGGTGTGTAGCCCAAAGAAAGAACCACGGCATCAGCTTCAATCTTTTCACCATTTTCGAGTAAAACCCCTTCAACCTTCTCCGTACCGATTATTTCCTTCACACTTATACCGGTATGTATTTTCACACCTCTCTCTTTCAGTATATTTTCAGCTACTACGGATACATCTGCATCGAAAGCCAGGCCAAGAATATTAGGCAGTTTTTCAATAAGCGTTACATTTTTACCGGCTTTTGTCAACTCATCAGACATTTCAACTCCAATAAAACCTGCACCGATAGTTACTACTTTTTGGCATCCGTTTAATTTGGATTGCATCTCGTCGAGGTAGTTTTTATTTTTAGGAACCGTAAATACATTTTTTAAATCGCTACCTTTAAGCCAGCTTGGTTTTTTTGGTATCGAGCCAATACCAATTACGAGTTTGTCATATGAAATCTCTTCACCTTCTTTAAGTTTGACCTTTTTATTTTTACGGTCTATTGAAACAGCTTCATCATAAATGGTGATGATGCCTGCAGTGTCAAACATTTTTTCTGCAGGTAAAATGTCTTTATCCGTGCTCCCAACAGAACCAAAAACATAGGGAATACCGCAGGGAATCAGCGTTTTGTTCATCATCGTTACTACGGTAATTTTTTTATCGGGATAAATTCTTTTCCCCGTTGTTGCAGCTACCAATCCTGCGGCACTGCTACCTATTACTAAAACATCCGTGTTAAGCATTTTTTTGTTTTTTTATTTGTTCACTATTTTTATTGTAAAATATCAGCTATTATTGATGGGCTGATTGCATTTCATTGTCACATACTTCTGCATTCGTTTCCAGTACGCCTTTTATAAATTCATTAATTAAAAGGATAGAGTCTCTTTTCTCAACACCAACAAATACATTAATTTTCAGGCAATTGAATTTATTAATAGTTTCGTGAGACATTTTATACGCGATGACATCAGTAACGCTGTTAGTTGCCAGCCAAAATGGGAATAGCCCGAACTGGTGATGCGGCGCAGTTATTAATTTCTCATCTGATATTTTTTGATTTTCTATTGTGAAAATTTTAAATTGAAAACAATGCTCGAAAACATTTACCAACACATCGTTCTCAACAGGTACTGCAACTTTTTTCATAGTATGATCTGGATATAATTTTCCTGTACTGAGTTCTTAACTTCAGTTAAATATTTAGTGTTAAACTGTCTATGGCACTTTGTAATTACTAATCTTCGTGGATGTCGTTTCTTCTATTCCTAAATCCCCAGTTTCTTCCAGCGCCTCTTCTTCCGAAGCGTCCCCTCCACCATCTGCCTGGCATATCATCGGATGTAGTTTTATTACAGTCACCTAAACCTCTGCCGGTTTTAGGTCCTTTTCCTTCGGGTCCTGTTTTGTCTAATCGTGGCATAATAACCTCCTTTTTTACTTCATTATTATTAATGAAATTAACTTATATGCAAAATTACTTTTAGATCAGGAAACAGGATTGAAATGCGGGTGTTTAAGCCTTAACTGAAGTATTGAGATTTCTCAATGTTTTTATTGATATGGTATTAATTCCTTGTGTGAAATAGTTTTCATACGGTAATATGGCAAGCCCATTTATTGTAGTTTGATTTTAGCTAATTTATAGATTGAAGGTATATCTAAAACTCAACTCCTTTTCTGGCTTGAATTCCTTTTTGGTAGTAATGTTTCACTTCTTTCATTTCAGTTACAATGTCTGCTAAATCAATAATTTCGTCAGGTGCATACCTTCCTGTAAGGATCAGTTCGACCTGGTCGGGTTTATTTTTCATCAACTCCACTATTTCATCCACATCAAATAATTTAAAATACAAGGCGATATTCACTTCATCCATGATTACCATATCATACATACCGCTTTGAATGACCTTCTTCATTTCAAAAAGACCTTCTTGAGCGGCCTCAATATCTTTATCAGTAGGTGTGTCAACAATAAAACACCCTAAGCCATATTGTTTTAATGTAATGTTTTTAAGGTGTTTAGTTATAACGATATTTTCATTGTAGGTTTTCCCTTTAACAAACTGACCGATAAAAACTGTAAATCCTGCTCCTATTGCTCTTAAAGCCTGTCCAAATGCTGCAGTTGTTTTCCCTTTTCCATTACCAGTATAAACTTGAATATATCCTTTCATATAATTAACTTTTCTGTTAGTGATCCGAGGCTTTTAATACGATTTCGTTTTCCTTCACATTTAAATGCTTAGCTATAACCTCACACTTAGTTTTTAGAAGAAAAAACACGGATCGGTCAGCATTTGAAAGGCCTTCATAATTTCCCTGTCCCTTGCTGATTATCATATCAGCATTTTCAAACTGACGAAGAAATTCGTCATTACATAAAGGTAAAATAGTACCCGGTGCTGAGCAACCAGAAGAAATGATATTGGCAACCTGATCTAATCCCGAGTCCAATGCATCTATGTAGGTCACATCATTAATAACAGGAATTTCGCGGACTACATAGGTGACAGGTTTTCCTAGTTCCTCAATTAGGATTTTATCAAATACCGATTCGCCAGCGTTATCACCAAGATATAGAATTGATTGTGCATGTTCGAGTTGTTCTACAAATTGTTGAAAATGAAAAATAGCAAAATCCTGATTAAGAATTTTCTCAATATCTTCCTCCAGATTAAATGTTTTATCTACTCCAAAATCAATGATATTGCCTGCGATAGCTATACGGATAGCTGTAAGTAAGCACTTATCTGAATTCTTAACAATCTGTTTTAATCCCGGATACATTTTAAGAGCATCATGTATACTTTTTTCTTTGATCTTTTTATAAGGATCAAAGACTCCAGTCAATTCCCTTATCTTTTTATAAATAAGATCTCCAGTTTCTGGGGGGGTGTTGTCCATGGGAATGTCTTTTATCATGCAGCCAACATCATCCAGTAGTGTTTTGATTTTCTTTTCATCTTTTGTTGCTATTCGTCCTGCACGTAAAGCCTGGCCCATAAAACACGGCAAGCAGTCAAGATAGGTTTTCATATGTTACACATTTTCTTCATTTTATGTAATATCCGTATACGTATCAATTTAAATCAATATAGGATGTGTTATCATAAATAATTTTTTAGCATTCTATATTTCTCTATCGTATTCAATTCAAATCCAGGATTATAAAGCAAAGCTGCCGGATGGGGCAGGGGGTATACTTTTCTTTTATTAATAGTAGTTATCTGACCATTTAAACGTGAAAAGTTTATTCCGGGTAGGGTATACGGATTTAATCCTGCTATAATCGCGTTTGTGGCATAAGCACCTAAGGGTACAATAATTTCAGGATTGACAATTGAAATTTCTTCCATTAAGAATGGTATGCACGCTTTTATTTCCCCGCTTTTAGGTTTTCTGTTTTTTGGTAACATGCATTTTACCAGGTTTGTCATGAATATAGATTCTCTTGAAATACTGGCTGTACGTAACAGTGTATTAAATACCTGGCCCGATGGTCCGATGAACATTTTGTTTTCTTCATTCTCTTTAAATCCGGGTGATAAGGCCACAAACATGAACGGGGAGTCAGGATTTCCTTCACCCACAAGGGCATACTTCCGGCTCGCAAATAAGCCACAATTATTACAGCACCTAATCTGGTAATTAAGCACATCAAGTGAATCTTGTTTTTCAGCCGGGTTTAATTGTTTCATGATGTTGAATTAAGCATGATCAGAATCAGATGAACCAAAAAAGAGATCATAAGCTTATTTGACGCACACCATTTTCTTCATGGCATTGATTTCTGTTTCGCTTTGCAACCGACAATAATACATTCCCTCAGAAAGTGCTGATCCGCTCAATTCAAATCTGTATTCCTGCCCTTTTGCAGCCATTCCATCAAATAGTATGGTCAGTTCTTCACCAAGCGAGTTATAAATGCTAAGCCTTACCTTACAGGTGTTGTTAACTGAAAAATGAACGGTTGTTGTTCCTTTAAATGGATTGGGATAATTGCTTAGATTAATGTGCAGGTTTTCTATGATTTCTTCCATGCCTACTAAATAATCAGTAAGTATGTACGCGCCGTTTTCTGTACATGCGACAATATTATATGTGTCAATTTCAGGATGTTTTGTGATTTTATTGATGTGTAAATTGGGTAGCCCATCAAAATACTGAACCAACTCCTGAGTTGCTGGAATCCAGCGCGCAATTCCAATTTCTTCCCATCCCAGAAAAATATTTCCTCCTATATCAATTCCAACGGCACGCATCGCATCACTATAGAAATCGACGCTCCAACTTTCACCGTAGTCATCTGAATACCATAAACCGGAAGAATTTGAATAGCTAGGAAAAACACCATATAACTTTCCATCATTTTGGAAAGCCATATCCTGAATTATCGGGGATGCTGATTGAGCCGGGAACCAAGTTTCACCGCCATCTTCAGAACAGTGTATTTCTGTAACTGTAGTAACCACAAAATGGTTTTCGTGCCATGCAAAAGCATGACAGTTTTTTGAGTCAAAATAATTAATTAAGGTAAAGGTTAAGCCATCAGTTGATTTCCACATGCCATCCATACTGCCGGCATAATATGCGTTGTCATATTCACAATACTCAAGAAAATTTGGAAATGGAAACCATTCAATAATTTCAAACTCATGGGTTGTCAAATTGAATTTATACACCCCATCCGAATAGCTTCCATTGCCAAGAATTACTAAGACATTATTTGGATCAAACACAACGGCATTCCAGGCCGGCAATTCACTGTAAGTGTATTCGTTCCAGTCGTCTCCCTCATGAATTAAAATGCCATTTGATGTACAAAGGATTTCAACCGGCAGGTTGTAAGAAATAACGTTAAAATTGTTGACGTGCAAATTGGCTGGTCCGATACGATCCCATTCGTATGCAAACAGGAAAGTGCTTAAAAGCATTGCTGAGTTTAGAATGAAAATCTTTTTCATTTTTTTATTTTTTAAAGTTTATTGTAGATATTCCAGTTTGTTAGCGAAATATAATAAAATAAGGGTTAAAAGAAAAGCAACGAGTGGAGAAATAATCCACATGACAAAAAATTTATTGACTTCAGTCTTTCTGAAAACATTCTTAAATCCCAGTTTAGACACACCAATCCCCAAGATGGCACCTACATTTAATTGAACCAGTGAAGTTGGGATTCCTTTTGTTAAAGATGCTGTCAATAAGAGACTTGCCGAGATAAAGGCAATAATTACCGCTTCAATTTTTCCAAAGAGAAATATCTCTTTACCTGTTTTTTTAACGACCTTGTGTCCGAAGATCGAGCTACCAATTCCAAAGTTTGGAGCCACAATTAAAGTGGCCAATATCATAATCAGTACAAAGTTCTTACCGGTACTCTCAATACTTAATTCATTCATTGTCATGGTAGCAATTGGCCCGGCTGCATTGGCTACATTGTTAGCGCCAATAGAAAAAGCCACATACAACGACATAATGATGATTAAGCAATGTAGAATGGGACTTTCGTTTACTTTTTTTGACAATATGTATCCTTTTTTTCTGATCGGTTTGTATATATACTTGCCAATGAACAGACTAAGAAGAAAAGCTATAATCGGCAGTATAAACCAGCTTGGAATGATCTCCAACAAAAGTTTGTCAGAGTTTAAGGCATGAAAATAAATGGCTGCAGCCGTTACCGATAAAACTGTGGCCTGGCTTGTTGATTGCGGAATGCCAAACAAATTCGCTATTAGAAGCGCTATGGCTACTGAGAACAGAATAATTGAAACGACTGTTAAGCTCATCATTTCAGGAGCTAATAATCCTTTGCCAATTGTGGTGGCTGTTCCTTTTCCGGCAATGATGGCGCCCAGAAAAACCATCATTCCAAATAATCCTGGAATGAGGCTCTTTTTAATAATATTGGCTCCGTATGCGGCAGAAAAAGCAGGTGCAGTGCCACTTCCTCCCATATTGATAGCAAGAAACATGGCTATAATGAACGGAATCAACAGATGACTGAATAAAGGAGAGATCATAGGGTTCTTAATAAGGTTCAAATTAATGTCTTAGCAGCTAAGATATTGGGTTGCTTTCTGCTTCTAATTTTTCCTGATAGATTATATATCTTTTTAAGCCGGAAATGTTCTCAGGATATTCTATAATTTTTACACTCAAAACAGGACGATCCTCATGTAGGGCTACATTTTCTGCCAGACTTCCGTTAATGATATGCGATAGTCCTGTTCGCCCGTGTGTTTCCAGTGCAATCATATCTGCTCTTACTTCATCGCAGAAATCAGTAATACCTTTTTCGATGCTGTGTGCATTATAAATATGGATGGCAGTTTTGTCCAGGCCAAATTTTTTCACAAAGTTGTTCATCAGCCTGAGGCTTTCAGGAGTGGGTTCAAAGTTTTTAGGCGTTATGATTTTTAGTAAATCAATATGAGCGTCATATAATTCGGCAAATATTTTTATTTGATCAAAAACTTTAAAAGATTCTGTGAAGAAATCTGAGGCAAATACCATTCTTTTTAAATGAAATGATTCCATGTCGTTTTTTATGGTTAAAACAGGGCAGGAAGCCATCCTGATCACTTTTTCTGCATTGGAACCGATCAGGAATTTGTTGACACCACCCTTGCCATGCGAACCGATTACAATCAGGTCAGTATCTTTAAACCTGTCATCATTCAATAATTCCCACACTTTTATGTTGGATAACACATATGGTGAAATAGTCGTGTTTTTAAATCGATCGAAAGAAATAATTCTGTTTATTTCTTCCCTGGCGTAGGTTTCAATTTTCTCGTTTGCTTTTTTAATATCCTGCATACTGATTTCCTGAATTGCAGGAATAATATTCGTTATATGCACCAGATTAATTTCCGATTTTACTTTTTTTGAAATACTGGCGGCTACTTTAAGGGCGTAAAACGAATGATCCGAAAAATCTGTAGGGACTAAAATTTTCATAGCTCAATATTTAGTTAGTTATTAGTATTGTCAACTTTTTATGATCGAATTGTCAGTTTGTTTTCAACCAGTTTTGTAAATGTCTTTTTGATACATTCCAGCAATTCAGGCGTAAGGTTTTCCGCATATATTCTGAGTATTTCAGTTGCATTGGAATTTATTTCCATTGTTCCCATCGCGGCATCAAACAACTCGCAACTTTGATTGTTTCTAACATATATTAAGAAATCAGAAAAATCAGTATCGGTAATGCGTTCTGGCAATGTTACATATCCTTTGCAGGACTTGTTTTTATCAAGATAGATACCTTGTTTGTATTCATCCACATTAAATTGCTTGTAAACTGTAATTTTCGCAGGCGCTAAATTCTCTATCTTTTTAGTAAAATTGACACCTTTTGAAATGTAGCACGACTGAAGCCAGTGAATATGCTTATAATCTGGGAAATCTCTTACCCTGATTGCAAAATTATAATGGTCAATAAAATCGATAACGGCAGAGGCGACATCCAGGTTTTGATGTTTACTAAAACATACTTTAATGCCTTTTGTAATATCGATGATTTCATCTAACGAATAGAAACGTTTTGTGATGAGGAATATTGAATGGGGTTCTGATTCAGTGGGGATTAAGCCATAGTAATCTGCATAAGGTTCATTGGCTTCCAACACACATGTGTGTTTTAATACATTGTAATCAATTTGGATAAGCGATTCTGTTTTTGTAATTGTGCCGGTCGTTTTCATTCTTTCTTATTTTTATTGTATTATTAAAAAATGCCATCCCGAACCTCCTTCTGGTATTTATTGAAGATTACAGAGCCTTTATATTTCATTTCAGAAACCTGTATTACAAAGTTAATTCAATAGTGTGTCTTGGTACTGATAATCAGTTGTGTAGATAATAATTTATTTCATGATATTATTCAATCCGATGATTGATATAAATGCTAATTTTGTATTGATTTAAAAAGGGATATTAAAATTCAGATACGATTTAAAGAAAGCGAAGCATGGAAGATTTCTCGGAAATAATGAATTGTAGAGACTGCACAAAGAGTTCAGCTTGTTTTAATAAGCTGATTCCATCTGAATTAGAATTTATTGATCAGAATAAAACGCACATATTATACCGGAAAGGGGAAAATGTTTGTAAAGAAAAGGCATATGCTTCGTATGTACTTTATATTGCAGACGGGCTTGTTAAGCTATATTTAGAAAGTCCGAATAATCGCAATATCAATTTAAAAATTCTTAAAACATCCCAATTCATCGGTTTGTCATCTATTTATGGAGATAATATTTATCACTATTCGGCGCAAGCATTGGTTGACTCAACAATTTGCCTGATCAATAAAGATAGTTTTAGGAAAATACTGATAGATAACGGTCAATTTGCTTCAGGCATTATTGAATGGTATTGCAAAAAGGAAACCCAATTATTTAACCGAATTAAAAGTTTGGGGCACAAGCAAATGCATGGAAGGGTGGCTGATGTATTACTTTACCTGAATGACGACAGCAATGAGAAATTTGATGTGTTTAAATATTTAACAAGAAAAGATATTGCCGATTTTGCCTGCATTTCAACAGAAAGTACTGTTCGGATATTGACAGAGTTTAAAAGTGATAAAATTATTGGCATCAAAGGAAAGGATATTCAGATATTAGACAAGAAACGGTTATTTGAAATTAGCAAAACAGGATAAGTAACAGGCTCTCTGTTAATTATTTAAGCGTGAAGTTTATGGGTAAATTAAATTGTACTCTAACTGGACGGTTCCGTTGGCTACCAGGTATCCATTTTGGCATATTATTTACAACCTTTACAGCTTCTTCATCGCATCCACCACCAATCCCTCTCAAAATTCTTGTGTCAGTTACCGATCCGTCTTTTTCAATGACAAAAGTTACAAACACCCTGCCCTGAATTCCCAGATCCTTTGCCAATTGAGGGTAATGCAAATTGGTTTGCAGGTATTCCATCAATTTGTTCATACCTCCGGGAAAAGAAGGCATTGTTTCCACAACCACAAAAATTTCCTCTTCTTCAATAATTTCTTCCTCTGCTATTTCAGTATTGAAAGTCGGGGTGTAGTCCTGGATAAAAGTTTCCTGGTCAGCTTCTGCATCAATCTCAATATCATCCTCTATTTCAACGGTATTTTCAACTATATTAATAATAACTGCCCTACTTGCTGGTGGAGGTGGAGGCTGTTTAATTTCCTGAATCGTAATTGGAACAATTTCTTCAGCTATATTTTCCGCGCTCCTTATCACAAGATCAATGGAGCTTTTATCATGTGTTTTTAAATTGAATACAAGAAACACAAGCATCAGTGCGATAATTAATCCAATTTCACGGAAAATGAATTTTTTATTTTCGAGGTCGGCTTTATGTGATTTTATCCTTCCCATAATAAAGCGTATTTAATGTCATTACAAAATTAACAGTCTGCTTTATAACACTCGCAAAACATGGGGGTTAAGATGATAATCCGCTTCTTGATATTACTCAATATTTTAGTTGATAAAAACTAATTTTCATCAGATATGTTTTAAATTTTATTATATTTAGTGTCATGAAAAGCACAACTTATGGTTTGGTACTTTCTGGAGGTGGTGTACGGGGTATGGCACACATTGGCGCCATTAAAGCACTGGGAGAACATGGTATTCATCCAACTCATATTGCCGGAGCAAGTGCAGGAGCAATTGTAGGTGCTTTATATGCTTCAGGGTATTCCTGCGATGAAATGCTGTCATTTTTCAAGAACACATCCATTTTTTCATTCAACAATTACGCGTACCAAAAGCCTGGTCTGATTGACACGGATAAGTTTTATAAAATTTTTCTAAAACAATTTCCCGAAGATCGATTCGAGAGTTTACACAAGAAGCTTTTTATCTCCACTACTGACATTATTGCTGGTATAAATAAAATCTTTGATAAGGGGCCGCTCATACACTCGGTGCTGGCATCTGCCGCTTTCCCAGTGGTATTATCTCCACTGATGATTGACGGCACATTATATGCTGACGGGGGCATAACAAATAATTTCCCGGTTGAGCCTTTACAAGACTACTGTGATCAAATAATCGGTTCTTATGTCAGTCCATTGAAAAAAATTAAACCTGCTGATCTGAATTCATCCATATCAGTTTTGGACAGGGCTTTTAGCATTGGAATGGTAAGCATGTCGGAACAAAAATTCCAATTTTGCGATCTGCTTTTCATCCCGCCAACACTCAATAAATTTGCTACGTTCAGCAAGAGCCATATTGATGAGATATACCAGATCGGCTATTCGGAAGCCAGGAAAAAACTGGAAACTTATGAGCGAAAATTAAAATTAAGATAGTTGAATTTACAGTATACAAACCCAAAACTGGCTTCTAAATATAGCGGAACAATTCGGTGTTTAATTAAACGGGAATACGATAAATATTCCACCGAATATTGGTGCTGGATTTCTTCGGCACTATTATTTAGGCAATGGCTTACATTAAATTTTCTCAATTTTAAGTTTTATAAAGAGATTATTTTTTCCAGAAAAGCTGTTAATAATGTCCCCTTTCTCCTATTAATAAATTGTAGCATATGAAAGAATAGGCATGATAAAATTTGATCCATTTTAAGAATTTTCAGGGTGAAAAAAGGCATGCAAATTCTTAAACATATAGTATTGCCGGATAGTGCAATAGCGTATAATTGTCATGTCACCCTGTTTTTTCCGACATTGAAAAATTGATACCATTCATGCTTTCTCAACCTAATTTTATTAACTTTTATTATTTCCTGTTCTAAAAGACTTTCTTGTAGAATAAGAAGTCTCTAATCATTGAAATATTGTTCTTATGGCGAACCCATTAGAAACTAATTTTTATTGATTGTGAAGAGAGTAATTTGTAGGTAAATTACCTACATGTTAATCAGCATAATCCTGATGTGTTATTCCTATTTTGTACCTAATTTTGTGTCAGTAATTTAATTGAGTACAGGCACCGTTAGGACAAAACAAGCAGGTTAGTTATCCACAAGCAAGCAAACAATTCGGATAGCTGGCTGAAGAGCAAACAAAGCAAGCAAAACAAACAAAATGCGCCGTAATTATCCTCCGGTCAGGAGAATAACGTATGTATCTATTAAAAGATGCCAATTGAGCAAGTTCCCTGCTCAACTAGTCAACAGTTTCAGGCTATTTACATGTTTGATTTCAAAAACGAAAGTTTTTTTGTTTGAAGAGATGCCTTTTTTGGTATTTCCCCTTCATGTTTGTTATGTATTGCTCAATGACTCTTTTGATTCATTAGCGCTGGTTTCTCACAAATTCAATGAATTACGGAAACACAAAATAACATTCACCATAGAAAAACTACACAAACATGAAAAATCAAGTTACTTATTTGAAACAAGGTCGCATTGCTTTTGTCGTTCTCATCCTCATTAACCTTTTTCTGGTAAGCCCAATTTTTTCACAAACTATCAGGCCTGAGAAAACTGTAAAGGCTATTTATTCTGATAAGTCGAAAAAACTAATTGATGTTCCGGTAGTTGCACCAGAAACCCGCGACAGGTCGTGGAAAGATGGCGTAGTAAAGAACAAAAACGGCTTTCATGATGAATTCAAGACCCCTTCGTTCTGGACAGGTTCCGATCCTGTTTTACAGGATGAGATGCCATCAGACCGCTCCAACCCGATAATTTATCATAATTTTCCTGGCGTAGGTAACCTGAGTGGTGTAGCCCCACCTGATCCTGATGGTGACGTAGGCCCGAACCATTACTTTCAAATGGTGAACCTGGCCTTTGCCATATGGGATAAAAGTGGCAACCTCTTGTATGGCCCTGCCGATAACAGTACCCTTTGGGATGGCTTTAGCGGCCCCTGGAGCGGATCAAATGATGGCGACCCCATCGTGATGTATGATGAATACGCCGACAGGTGGGTAGCCTCGCAGTTTGCGCTACCAAACTATCCAAATGGTCCATTCTACGAATTGGTGGCCGTATCGGAAACCGGTGATCCGACAGGCGCCTGGTATAGATACGCTTTTGAATTTTCAAACATGCCCGACTACCCAAAATTCGGTGTTTGGTCAGATGGCTATTATTTTACAATAAATCAATTTGCACCGCCCTATGTATCGTGGGCAGGGGCAGGTGTTTGTGTGCTTGATAGGGCAGCTATGCTCACTGGCGATCCCAATGCCGAAATGATATTTTTCAATTTAGGCACCAGCTATGGCAGCTTATTACCGGCAGACTGTGATGGTCCCACATTGCCACCTGCAGGCACCTCCAGTTATTTTGCTGAATTAAGAACCAGCAGTTTGCTCATCTGGGAAGCCGATATCGACTGGAACAATACAAATAACTCCTCAGTAACAATTGCAAACACGCTACCAGTCCAATCCTATTCATATAGCGGTATTACAATAAACCAACCAAACACCACAACCACCCTGATGGATATTACCGACAGGTTGATGTACAGGCTTCAGTATAGAAATTTTGGATCCTATCAAGTGATGTTAACCAATCACACGGTAAATGCCAATGGCAGTGGCCAGGCCGGTATCAGGTGGTATGAATTAAGAAATTACGGAAGCGGCTGGAGTGTTTACCAGCAAGGAACTTATGCGCCTGACGATGGTGATAATAGATGGATGGCCAGTATAGCCATGAATGGCGATGGCGATATTGCTGTAGGCTATTCAGTATCCAGTGCTACGACCTATCCTTCCATACGGTTTGCGGGACAGAATTCCGAGAGTAGTGGCACAGGCGTACTTGATATACCAGAATCAAGCATCAAGGAAGGCGCAGCATCTCAAACAGGCATCAACAGGTGGGGCGATTATTCAAGCATGACAGTTGACCCTGCGGATGATCAAAAATTTTGGTATACAACCGAATACACGAGCGGCGCCTGGAACTGGAAAACACAAATAGCATCCTTCTCATATGCACCAATTGTTGATCCACCGGTAGCAGATTTTAGTGCCGATGATACCCATCCTATGCAGGGACAAATAGTTCAGTTTATGGACCAGTCAACCAATGTACCTCATACATGGAACTGGTCATTTTCACCTTCAACAATTACCTATGTTGAAGGAACGAATTCCGGGTCAAAGAACCCAAAAGTGAAGTTCAATGCAGCAGGTTTTTATACAGTTTCACTATCAGTAAGTAATGACATTGGATCGGATAACGAAATAAAGACAAATTATATTGATGCGCTGGACTGTTCAGCGGTAACCACCTATCCTTACCTGCAGACATTTGACGAGTGGTCACTAAGTACACCTGCAATGACATGTACCTCAGATGGGAGTGTGATGTTCGACGATTGCTGGGCGAACGGAACCGGAGACGATATTGACTGGGATGTGTATACGGACAATACACCATCAGGCGAAACAGGTCCAACTGAAGACCACACAGGCGGTGGAAATTATCTATATACAGAAAGTTCAAGCTGTTACAATACCATAGGATATGTAAACTCACCATTGTTTAATTTATCATCACTAAGCAATCCCCAATTGAGATTTTGGTATCATATGTATGGTATACAGACGGGATCCATTTCAGTCCAGGTATCCACAAATGGGGGATCCACCTGGACCACAGACATCTGGAGTCTGTCAGGAGATCAGGGCAATCAATGGAACGAAGCAGTAATTCCGCTAGGAAGCTATGCCAGTGCAGCAAATTTTAAATTTAGAATTAAAGGAACCGTTGGATCAAATTGGCATTCAGATATGGCAATAGATGATGTGTCTATTGATGGGGCAACTTCACCCGGTGACGATCCTCCGGTAGCAGATTTCAGTGCTAATAACCTGACACCAACCCTGGAAGAGACAGTGAGTTTTTCTGATCTTTCTACCAACAATCCCACATCCCGTTCATGGTCATTTAGCCCGGGAACGATTACCTATATGGGTGGTGCAAGTTCAACTTCACAAAGCCCTCTAGTTAAGTTCAATGTTCCGGGCACGTATACTGTTTCGTTAACCGTTACAAATAATGGTGGATCGGACACTGAGACCAAAACGAATTACATTAATGTGTCAATGTCATCTCCGGTAGCAGATTTCAGTGCCAATAACTTAACACCCACCCTGGATGAGACAGTGAGTTTTTCTGATCTCTCCACCAATAATCCCACGTCCTGTTTATGGTCATTTAACCCTGGAACGATTACCTATATGGGTGGTGCAAGTTCAACCTCACAAAGTCCTCAGGTTAAATTCAATGTTCCTGGCACGTATACTGTTTCGTTAACTGTTACAAATAACGGTGGATCGGACACTGAGACCAAAACTAATTACATTAATGCGTCGGTGCCACCACCGGTAGCAGATTTTATTGCAGATAATACAACGCCCGAAACGAGTGACATTGTGAATTTCACAGATATAACCAATAATAACCCGACTTCCTGGGCCTGGATATTTACGCCTACGACAATCACATTTATGAATGGCACCAACGCGAACTCTCAAAATCCGAAGGTAAGATTTGATGTGGAGGGATACTATGATGTGCAATTAACAGTAACTAATGCAGGTGGGTCGGATACGGAATTTGCAGTCGATTACATTTATTGTGCTGACCCACTATTACCTCCGGATGCTGACTTTTACGCCAATAATAATGCGCCTATTACAGGTGAAATTGTCAACTTCACTGATGTTTCGACAAATACACCGACAAGCTGGATATGGTCATTTGATCCTCCTTCAGTTACGTTTGTTAACGGAACCAGTGCAAATTCTCAGAACCCACAACTCACTTTTGATGTGGCAGGCACATACGATGTATCGCTTACATCCACAAATTCACAAGGTGCTGATATAGAAACAAAAATTGCTTATGTCATTGCCGCTGATCTTCCTTCCTTTAGCCTTCCGTGGATTGAAGATTTTGAAGAGATTGGCAGTATCGAAACATTTACGGCAAATACAACTACTATAGACGGATTGCCTGAGTGGAGTTATGAAAAAACAACTACCGGGCGTTTACGTTTTTCAGCAGGGAATGGATTTTACTATTCAGGAAATCATGCTGCAACGGTTGACGCGAATCCTTCGGGAAGCAGCTACGCAGTTAACTTTATTAATGCCACGTTAAATTTATCGGCTTATGCTACATCTACTGATTTGGAACTTTCATTTGTGTATATGCACCATGGAGAAGAATCGCATGCTAACGACAGGGTTTGGATACGTGGCAACAGTAGCGATGTTTGGATAGAAGCATTTGATCTTTATTTAAATAAAGGAGCGACTGGCGCCTGGAAAACAATATCAGGAATTGATATAGATGCTCTATTGAGCACGCATGGGCAATGTCCTTCGTCTACCTTCCAGATACGCTTTGGACAGGAGGATAATTATACAGCATCCAGAACAACTTCCAGCGACGGATTCACTTTCGATGATATTAAAGTTGAAGAAATGGAGGCAGGTGCATACACGATTAATACATTTCCTTATTCACAGAGTTGGGAAACAGGTATGGGGTTGTGGAGACAGGGGTCGACAGATGATTTCGAATGGACAAGAATTAACAGGGGAACGCCTTCAAACTTAACAGGGCCCAATGGTGCGCATGAAGGTACTTATTATTTGTACACTGAAGCTTCAAGCCCGAGGATAAATGGTGACGAAGCACACCTTGAAGCTACATTTAATTTTACAACATTGCCGGCACCCACATTGTCATTCTATTATCATATGTATGGGGTATCAATCGCCTCATTGCATGTGGATGTCTTTGATGGAAGCTGGCATAATAGTGTCTGGGTGGCAATCGGCCCCCAACAAGATAGCCAGTCTGATCCTTTTGAGCAGGCTGTTGTTGATCTATCATCGTGGGGAGGAGAAGATATTGTGGTAATCCGACTCAGGGGAATTGTGGGTAGTGGCGCAAGTAATACATTCTATAGTGATATTGCTATTGATATGCTTGAAGTTGTTGGCGGAACCGTGAGTGAAGATCCTCCTGTAGCAGATTTTCTTGTTGATAATACGGTTCCTATGTTGGGAGAGGTGGTGAGTTTCACAGATGTTTCGACAAATTCCCCGACAGGCTGGTCATGGATGTTTGATCCGCCATCGATTACATTCGTTGATGGAACTGATGCCAACTCACAAAATCCAAAGCTAATTTTTGATGCGGTAGAAACATATGATGTAACACTTATAGCAACCAATGAAAATGGTTCGGATTCAGAAATAAAATTGGCTTATGTTACTGTAATTGATCCGCCATCTTTCAGCCTTCCGTGGATTGAAGATTTTGAAGATATTGGCAGTATCGAAACATTTACGGCAAATACAACTACTATTGACGGATTGCCTGAGTGGTGTTATGAAAAAACAACTACGGGACGATTGCGTTTTACAGCTGGAAATGGATTTTACTACAATGGAAATCATGCAGCTACGGTTGACGCGAATCCTTCGGGAAGCAGCTACGCAGTTAACTACATCATTGCCACGTTAAATTTATCTGCTTATGCCACATCAACCGATTTGGAACTTTCATTCACTTATATGCATCACGCAGAAGAATCGCATGCCAACGATCGGGTTTGGATACGTGGCAACACCAGTGATGTCTGGATAGAAACTTTCAATCTTTATTTAAATAGGGGGGCAGTTGGTAGATGGAAAACAATATCAGGTGTAGATATTGACGCGTTATTGGTTGCGAACGGTCAGTACCCTACCTCTACTTTCCAGATACGGTTTGGCCAGGAAGATAATTATTCGGCTAACAGGACCACATCCAGCGATGGCTTCACTTTTGATGATATTATAGTCAGTGGATCATTACAGCCCTTACAAAATGTATCAACAGGTCCTGTTGAAGAACTTCAGTTAGAATTTATGTCTAATGATAAATTAGATATGGCTAAAGAAATTGAGGTGTATCCGAATCCGGCTAAAGACCAACTTAATATTGTATCAGCATCTACTGAGCGAATGGAAATATTGATATACAGTCTTACGGGACAGCTTGTATATTATAAAGATGATGTGGATAATTATGAATTAATTGACATTATAAATTTTGATAGGGGGATGTATGTGGTGAAGGTAAGAACTGAAGGCCACGTGATTACTAAAAAGATTGTGAAACAATAGGTATTCTTATAATACGATCAAGCCCGGCTATTTAGCCGGGCTTTTTTATGAAGCGCTGTTAGTACTTATTGGGCTTGAAAAAAGTCGTATATTACACATATACAGCTTTTAAGTAATCCTGACGGAACTGAAGTCGAACCATTTCTATAAAAAACCTGCAGAAATCAACCTTATTTAAACTTCATTTCGGTAATTATTACTTGTAAGAAACTATCCATCGACAAGGATATTCAAAACTGCATATTTTAATAAACATCTCATTTGAGTGCAACGAAAATTCATTCTACAGTACTTAATAATAATTTTGAAAGAGCCAGAATTCATTTTGTAAAAAATATGCTGGAATATCCCCAAAAAAAAAGTAAGTCCTTAATTCCAAAAAATGATTGATTCTTTACGCATGTAAAGAAAATTACAGAATATAATTCTGATTCGTTGAGAAAAACCTCCTATCTGTTGATTTCATTTTTCAAAAGTAATAACCCACCATACATTCGCAATATCAAATTTCTAAAAAGAGCTGATAATGAAACTTAAAACAATGAATATGACAAATGCAATCTTAGTTCCTTTGGTCGCCCTTTTAGTGGTTTTCACAGGATGTGAAAAAGACAATGATACCGTTGATCATGATAACAACCCCACAGAGCTCGAAGTAAATAATTACCAACTTGTTGCAACAGGACAAACTACTACTTACGATGCTGATGGTAATGTAGTTACAGGATTAGCCGCAGGAGATACACTGTACGGACAGGATGCTAATTACCTTGAAGGTCCCGAAATGTCATATCAGGATAATGGAGATGGAACCATTACCGATTTGAATACCGGATTAATGTGGCAGCAAGTGCCTTCCTCAGATGATTATACATGGGCTGAAGCTGTTGATTACTGTGAAGGTCTGGATCTAAACGGTTATGACGACTGGCGTATGCCAAGTTGTAAAGAATTGTATTCAATCAGCGATTTCGGTTCAGGATGGCCGTACCTCAACACAAATTATTTCACACTAGCCAGCGGACAGGTTACCAAAGATGAACAATACTGGTCGAACGATTACTATGTTGGTGTAACTGTTGAAGGAGGCTCAAACTCAGCTATGGGTGTAAACCACGTAACCGGACACATCAAAGCTTACTCGGCGAATGCTTCAGGGCCGGTTGGCGGAAAATATGTTCGTGCTGTTCGTGGTGATCATTATGGTGTGAACGATTTTATTGACAATGGCGATGGAACCATCACAGATAATTCAACAGGATTAATGTGGATGCAAAACGATAATGACGAAGGTCTGGATTGGGCAAATGCCATTATTTACGCTGAAAATAGCAATTACGCAGGTTTTACTGATTGGAGGTTGCCAAATGTTAAAGAACTTCAAAGCATTGTGGATTACGGGTATTCGCCAAGTGCTACTGATGCTTCAAAAGTTGGACCGGCTATTGACCCAATGTTTGGTTGTACCCCAATAATTAACGAGGCTGGTGATGATGATTACGGATATTACTGGACTTCAACTTCCGCACATTTCAGTTCAGGAGAGCCTTATTACTATGCCTGGTATGTTGCATTTGGTCGAGCAGTTAATGGTGAAGGTCTTGACTTTCATGGAGCTGGCGGTGTTCGCTTTGATGCCAAATATGAAGGAGGTCCATTGGGCGAAGGAGGGGAACGGTATTACAACTATATAAGACTTGTACGAAACGTGATTTCCAAATAACATCATTAAACGATGAAAAATAAAAAAAGAATAATTTTTCTCATGGTATTTATCCTTGCTGCATTTAGTGCAGCAGGATTTTACTTTTTCAGAAAAAGTACTACTGGATATGTTTTTGAAACTGTAAAAGTTGAAATAGGGTCTATTAATATTACAATTACAGCTACTGGAACGCTGGAAGCTACAAACACGATAATTGTTGGAACACAGGTTTCGGGTGTTATTGAAAAAGTTTATGTTGATTTTAACTCGGTGGTAAAAAAAGGGCAGCTTATTGCCGCATTGGACAAATCTACTTTACAATCGAGCCTTGAAACAGCCGAGGCCGAACTGGAGCGTGCTGTTGCCGAATACGAATACCAGCAAGCAAACCTCGAACGAATTAAACAACTCTTCGAAAATGAGGTGTTGCCAAAAAGCGATTATGACATGGCTGTTTACAGTTTTAAAATTAGCAAGGCAGGTGTGAAGTCGGCCCAGGCGAACCTCAGCCGAGCACAAAAAAACTTAAGCTATGCCATGATTTACGCACCTATTGACGGGATTGTTCTGAACCGTGCCGTTGAAGAAGGGCAAACAGTTGCGGCAAGTATGAATACCCCGGAGTTGTTTACCATTACAAACGACCTCTCGGCCATGCAGGTTGAAGCCGATGTAGATGAAGCGGACATTGGCATGGTTAAAAAGGG
>SWBW01003347.1_pt1 | contig 25155 bp, 11 predicted proteins | sample 4693041 | NCBI WGS metagenome assembly SWBW01 (sample SAMN10267271, study PRJNA491770) | bioreactor metagenome | isolation source: DHS bioreactor inoculated with marine methane seep sediment | place: Japan: Omine Ridge, Nankai Trough | collected 2006-05-06 | reverse complement strand
GTCTCCCTGGCGCGGGCGATGATCAACGTAAAAGATCGCGTCGGGCTTTGCTCTACCTGCGGGAACGTCGCCGAGGGCGACGACGGCGCGGAGCTTACCTGCTCGGTCTGCGCCGACACCGGACGCGACCACGACCGCCTGCTGATCGTCGAGGAAGCCTACAACGTCGAGTCCTTCGAACGCACCAGTGCCTACAACGGCTACTATCACGTCCTCGGCGGTCTCTTCGACCCCCTGGCAGGAATCGGTGCCGAGGAGCTGGGACTCGACCGCCTGATGGAACGACTCCGCGCGGGCAACTTCCACGAGGTGATCCTCGCCACCAGCCCCACCACCGCCGGAGAAGCAACCGCCTCCTACCTCCGCGAGCTGCTCACCCCGCTCAACCTCCAACTAACCCGCATCGCTATCGGACTCTCCGCCGGCTCCGATGTTGACTACGCCGACGAAGTCTCCCTCAAACTAGCCCTCGAAGGTCGCCGCCCAGCCTAACCAGCTTAAAGCTAGACATAGACTCGCGGCTAACAGGAAAAGACGGATAACGTTTACTCCCGCGAGGGGTTCCCCCTCTCCCCTCTGGGGAGAGGGTCGGGGTGAGGGGCTAAAAGGAACTCCTGTTCATTGGGCGGACACCAATCTCCACGTGATGGACACCCGCCCCTACGGGTTAATATCCTCAGGGTTTACGTAGGGGCCGACCTTTAGGTCGGCCCGCCAGCTCTAAACACGGCTTTAAGCAAACGAGCTTCGCCCGGAACATCTCATGGTACAGCGGTACTGTTACACGACATCCGTACCCCGGTAACAACTCCTTTAATTTCTCCGATGATTACTCATTTTACACCTTGCATTTTCTGAGGTTCTGCTACATAATGAACGGGTGGATTATGGTCGCGTGATATTTTCGTGCGGCTTCGCGTTGTCCTCTGCTCCCCGTAAACTTGATATTTGTCCCTGTTCTCTGTTAGATTTTAACGCACTAATTTTTTAACTCGCGACCTAAACACGCGAAAGCTCCCAGTCCTCAGCCTCCGGCATCGCCCGCGACCCGGGCGAATCACCAATCCCAGCCACTCCCGTGGAGATCCAACATGGCACAGTCATTTCAACTTTTCGAGGAAGATTATCAAATAATCAACACCACCCTCGCTCGGCTCCTCACCGAGTCCAACGCCCGGATCGTCCTTTTGGTCGACCGTTCCGGACAGTTGATCAGCTCCCACGGCGACACCTCGAATCTCGACTCCACCGCCTTTGCCAGCCTCTCGGCGGGTAACTTTGCCGCCACCAGCGCGCTGGCAAAAATCCTCGGTCAGGAAGAGTTCTCTGTTCTCTTCCACCAGGGAGAAAAAGAATCCATCCACATCTCCGTGGTGCAGAGTCGAGTAATCCTCGTCGTCGTCTTCGACAACCGAACCTCTCTTGGTCTGGTTCGCCTGCGGGTCAAGAAGTCTCTCGAAGAACTCCACAGCGTTTTCGAGAACATCTTCTCCAAGCTCGGCGCGGTGCAGAACATCGGTCTCGACGAGTCCTTCTCCTCGGTCGCCGAAAGTGAAATCGATAACCTCTTCCGTGACTAGTCAGCCGAAGCTGGTAAAAGACCTTGCGACAACGAGGTTGCCGGAGCTACGGCTCGATAATCGCTGGAATTGAGCCGCGATCCGGCTGAACTGACGAACATTTTGAGTATTCCCGGCGGAAGCGACGACCTCCACGCCGGAGTCTTCATCTCCCTTCCATGATGGGCGTTACGCGCCATAATTAACAACCGAGGACGAAAATGTCCCTGATAAACTACGCTAGTAAAGAGATTAACTGTAAAATTGTCTATTATGGCTGCGGATTGTGTGGAAAAACTACCAATCTGCTCTACGTTCATAAAAAGATCGAAGGCGGAACCAAGGGCAAGCTGATTAGCCTCGCCACGGAAACCGACCGAACCCTCTTCTTCGACTTCCTCCCCCTCGACCTCGGTACGATTCAGGGCTTCACCACCCGCTTTCACCTCTACACCGTCCCCGGTCAGGTACATTACGATGCCAGCCGGAAGCTGATTCTCAAGGGCGTTGACGGTCTGGTCTTTGTCGTTGATTCCCAGGTGGAGCGGATCGACGACAACATCGAAAGTCTGGAGAACCTCAAGGTAAACCTCCGCACCCAGGGTTATGAGTTCGACGAGCTGCCGATGGTCATCCAATACAACAAGCGCGACCTGCCCAACGTCATTCCGGTGGATGAACTGGAGAAGAGGCTGAATCATCGCGGCGACCCCAGCTTTGAGTCCATCGCCACCGACGGCATCGGCGTTTTCGACACCCTGCGCGCTATCTCCAAGCTCGTCCTGGCGGATCTCAGCAGGCCTCGGTAGCCAGAGAGAGCGAGTCCGTACTTAATGTCCCCCCCCTCTTAAAGCCTTATTTGCAAGCGAGTAATGACGAGCGAATGACCGTGGCGACAGATGTAAAGCAGTCAAGTTCCCAGGTCGCGAAGGAAAAACCACCCAGAGCTTGACGCTGAGGTAAGGGAGCGAGTAACTAGAGCGTGTTCGTACCTTACTTAGCCTCCCCCCTAAAGCCTTATTTGTAAACGAGTAATGACGAGCGAATGACCGTGGCTATAAACGCAAAATCACCAGCGTCTCAGCCGCGAAAGGAAAAAATGCCGTTTGATGGAGAGTTACAGGATTTTGGGTTGGCTGACATTTTGCAGATGTTGCAGATGGGCAGTCGGACTGGTGCTTTGTCGTTGCGGCGGGGCGAGGAAGTTGGCACGCTCTACTTTCGTGAGGGCGAGCTGGTTCACGCTACTTTTAGTAATCTGACCGGTGAGAAAGCCGCTTATCAACTGCTGCGCTGGCAGACGGGGCGGTTTCGTTTCGACACGAGTATTTTGCCTACCCGTCGTTCGATTACCATCTCGGCGACGAATCTGATTTTAGAGGCGGCACGGCGAGCCGATGAGGTTGAAGGGTTGAAGGGCGGGCTGCCCTCGGAAACGACGATCCTCCAGTTGTCTGATATGGATACCTCGAAGGAGGATATTCAGCTTAAACCAAGCGAGTGGAAGATCATTTCTCTGATCAACGGCAAGCGGTCAATCGCCCAGGTCTGCGACACCTGTGGTCAGGAGCGGGTCGATACCCTCCAGACTCTGGAGAAGCTGCTCTCTCATGGACTGCTACAGCCGATTGGCGCGGTGAGCGACTCCGATGAATTGATAGACCTGGAGGAGTAGCCGGAGCGCGAGGATTAGGGCGCAGAGTCGTTGCCCGGCACTCCGCGAGGATTTATGAGGGTACGGCGTGCCGTACCTTTCTGCAATTGCGGGTGATGCAGGCGGGCTTTTTGCAACGGGATAAGCACCTCGCGTGTTTTAAGCGACCGCTGTCGAATCTGTCCAGATTGAATGATTATCCTTTTATGACGTTCCGGCGGTCTGGTGCCGGAACCTTAACCGAGCCTATTCAGTTTCACGGAACAGACCTTTCGAGAAACAGACTCAAGAAGTAAACCTATGGGAAATCCAAACCTCCTGGCATTTTTGAATCCTGAACAACTCGCGGCGGTGGAACATCGCGGTACGCCGCTGTTGGTGCTGGCGGGAGCCGGCTCCGGTAAAACCAGGGTTGTTACGGTGCGCATTGCCAATCTCGTCGCGAGAAAAGAAGCCCGCCCCGGGGAAATTGTAGCGATAACATTCACGAACAAAGCCGCCGCCGAGATGCGCTCCCGGATTAACGACCTGATCGGCGTTGATGATAATACCACCACGGCCTCGCGGGTTTGGATTCACACCTTCCACGCCCTCTGCGCCCGGATTCTCCGCCGGGAGATTCACAACTTCCCGAACTGGGACCGTAACTTTGTCATCGCTACCCAGTCCGACCAGCGGGCGATTATCGGTCGGCTCTGCGGCCCCAGCGGGCAACCTGGGTCTATGGATGCCTCTAAGGTGATTCGCAGTATTGAGAAGGCGAAGCACAATCTAATCGGCCCGGCGGCCTTTCCCGCGATTACCCCGGTCGAGAAGCGTATTAAAGATATCTACCATTATTATCAGGAGGAACTTGCCGAATCCGGCGCGCTGGACTACTCCGACCTGATTATGATGACCGCCCAGCTTTTCCACGAGTATCCAGAGGTGTTGGAGAAGTACCAACGCCGCTTCCGCCACGTGATGGTGGATGAGTATCAAGACACCAACACCGCCCAGCACGACCTGGTGCGGCTTTTGGCTGGCGACGCAAAGAACCTCTGCGTGGTGGGAGATCCCGACCAGAGCATCTATGGCTGGCGCGGTGCCGAGCCGGAGAACCTGCTGCGGTTCACCAACGACTACCCCAGCGGCAAAATCATCACCCTGCTGCAAAACTACCGCTCCACTCGTAATATCCTCACTGCGGCTAACGAGCTGATTAGCAACAACCCCCGCCCCCTGGGGCTGGCGAAGGAGCTGTGGACGAAGGGCGAAGAGGGCGCGAAGATTTCGGTCTATTCCGCCCCCGATGAATACGACGAGGGGGGCTGGATTGCCGGGGAGATTTTCCGCTCGGTCAATAGCCAGGGAGCCTCCTACGCCGACTTCGCCATCCTTTACCGCACCAACGCCCAGAGCCGCACTCTGGAAGACGCGCTGCGCAAGCGTTCGATTCCCTACACGATTATTGCCGGAACCCGCTTCTACGACCGCCGCGAAATCCGCGACCTCCTCAGCTATCTGCGCCTGCTGATTAACCCCGGCGACCTGCTCAGCTTCCGGCGGATTATCAACGTCCCCAGCCGGGGGGTTGGCAAAATCTCCGTGGAACGCGTGATGACGGAGATCGAGAGCCATCCCGAAGAAGCACTCTTCGACTCGGTCTATCGCTGTGTCGTCGAGGAGCTGATTCCGCCCCGCGCCCGCCGGGCTGTCGAGCGGCTGATGATCCTCCTGGACGAACTGATCAACATCGCCCTCCCCGTCGATAAGCTCGTCGAGGAGCTGCTGGAGCGGATCGACTACACCGCCTGGCTCCAGAAGTCCAACGATGCCGTCGCCCGCCTGGAGAATGTCGAGGAGTTCAGGGAAACCGCCAAAGACTTTACGGCGAACAATCCCGACGGCAGCCTGGAGGAGTTCCTCGAAGAGGTCTCCCTGGCGGCACCGATTGACGACTTCGACGAACTGGCTGGCTCCGTTTCTCTGCTGACACTCCACGCCGCCAAAGGGCTGGAGTTCCCCAACGTCTTCATCTCCGGAGTCGAGGAGGGGCTGCTGCCGCTGACCCGAAACGGTGCCGAAAGCGAAGAGGGTATCGAGGAGGAACGCCGACTCTGCTACGTGGGAATCACCCGCGCCGAGTACCGACTCCACCTCTCCCGCTCTGTCCGCCGGAATATTCAGGGGCGAAAAGTCTGGAGCAAAGCCAGCCGCTTCATCAAGGAACTACCAGTAAACCTGATCGACGACCACTCCACGGGCAACCTGAATATCCTCTCCACCTCGGAAGACCTGCTGGCTGTGGAAAAAGAACGCGCCGAAAAGCGGGTTCAAAAACAGGGCGTTGTCTTTACTGTGGGCGATCGGGTCTGGCACGATAAATGGGGACGGGGAATTATCCTCAGCCGAGCCGGAGGAGGACCCAGCCTCAAACTCACCGTCAAGTTCACCCGCCACGGTATCAAAAAACTCGTCGCCAAATACGCCAACCTCCAGAAGATGTAGCAACGCGGTGCGTTGCATCACACTTCGCGTCTACAAAAAATAGACCAACAACATTAACTCCCGCGTTTTGGTACAACCAAGACGGACTGCCCGTTGGCAGCAGCTTGAAGCTGGCAACGCGGTGCGTTGCATCACAGGGCTGACGCTTCGCGTCAGAACACCTTGAGTTATGCCGCTCGCTTCACTCGCTACCTTTTTGTTCCCTCGCCCCTCTGGGGAGAGGGTTAGGGTGAGGGGTAAATTACCAGGGCAGGCGCATTTTAAGCATCCGCCAGGTTTTGTAGGGGCGGACCTCTGTGTCCGCCCTGAAGCTGGGGCATACGTGGACATTGAGGGCGAATACAAGATTCGCCCCTACAGGGTCAAGACCTCACGAGATTTTGCTCCGGGGCGAGTGTCCACACCCTTCCGTTAGATGAGCGGATTTACAAAGGGCGCGCACACAGGTGCGCCCCTGCTCCGCCATTCGCCTTTAGCTGTTAAAACGATCTCAACAATTACCTGTACAACCCACCCTGATCCAACTCCTCGCAAAGGAACTTCACGACCATGAAAACCTTAACCACCGCTCTATTGATTTGCCTGCTGGCACTCGTTGGCTGTTCCGGTGATGAAGAATCCGGCTCCGACGTTGCCGCTGAAGAAACTGGCGACAACACCGAAGCAACCGAAGAAACTGCCACGGAAATGCCAAGCGAACTGATCGCCTTCTGCTTCAACGAGACCAGCCCTGAGCTGAACTGGGATATTTTTGTGATAGCTCCCGACGGCAGCGACCTCACCCGGCTGACCGACTCCACCGCCAGTGAGCAGTATCCGGTCTTCAGCCCCGACGGCAGTAAAATCGCCTTCGTTTCCGACGGCAGTAGCGATAACAACATCTACGTGATGGACACCGACGGCGGCAACCAGACTCAGCTAACCACCGACGGTGGCTCGGAGCCAACCTGGAGTCCCGACGGCAGCCAGCTCGCCTTCATTGACGGCTGGGGCGACATTTACATAATGGATGCCGACGGCGGCAACCTGACCCAGCTAACCGAAACCGACGAGTACGAGTCCAACCCCGCGTGGAGTCCCGACGGCAAGCAGCTTGCCTTCTCCGCCGAGCGGGAGTGGGAGTTCAACATCTACCTGATGAGCGTCGAGGGTGGCGAGCAGATTCAGCTAACCACCGAGGGCGGAGAGTACCCGGCGTGGAGTCCCGACGGCAGCCAGATTGCCTTTATCTCCAACCGCGACGAAGACTCGATGCTTGACACCTTCTATGTGATGAACGCCGACGGCAGCGAGCAGACCCAAATTACCACGGACAGCGGCAGCTCGCCGGCGTGGAGTCCCGACGGCAGCCAGCTCGCCTACGAGGGCTTCGCCAGCATCTTTGTGATGAACGCCGACGGCAGCAACCCAACCCTGCTGGTTGATAAGGTCGAGGGAATGACTGGCGCGTCGAGCTACCCGGACTGGTTCAGCGCGAAGTAGCCGTCCCGTTACATTGTAACTCTGCTTCCAGGGGCGGACCTAATCTATGAGGATTGGTGTCCGCCCTTTGAATTATCCCCTCGCCCAACGGGGGGAAGGAGAACCCCCCGCGAGGTTTTGACGTTGTAGGGGAGGGTGTCCACACCCTCCCGCAGGTGGTCGGAGACCGCCTTGATTTATCCACCCCAGGGTCAGATTTACACGGGCCGGCGACCCGTCGGGCGAAGGTGGACCATCACAAATTATCAGGGCGGACACATAGGTCCGCCCCTACCAGCGCGTTTTGAAGATACATCAGATTTTAACGTTGCAGAGGCAATCCCCCCCAAGGGGGGAAGGAGAACCCCTCGCGAGGTTTTGCGTAGAGGCAACGCACCGCGTTGCCAGCGGTAAGCTGCTGCAACTAAACTTGAATGTGCGGCGTATAATCCTAATGCGGTGTTCTTGTTCCGTTCTTATCCATTTGATAGCGATCTTTTACCGTAACAGCTACAGTATCATCCCTTTAGGAGGAACGATGCGTAGGTTCTTGTTGATTGTGGTTCTTATCCTGGTGCTGTCCCTGCCGGCTCTTGCCGGGCGGCGGATAGGCGTGCTGTACTTCGATGTCTCGGCACCGGACGATTCCTACGACTACCTCGCCACTGGTCTGGCGGAGATGATGATGACAGATCTGTCCAACGAGCCTGACCTGGTGGTCATCGAGCGGGAACAGATTGACCGGGTTCTCTCGGAGATTATCCTTACCGGAACCGGCATTACCGACGCTGACCAGGCTCTGGAAGTGGGAAAAATCCTCGGCGTGGAACTGCTGATTATGGGTTCGATGACCGTGGTTGGCGAGCAGATGCGCCTCGACGCGCAGGTACTCTTTGTGGAAACTGGCGAGATCGCTGGTGGCGTGCGGGCGGAGTCCGGTAACCTCGAAGGGGTTTTCGAGATGCTCGACCACGCCACCGACCTGCTGGTGGACAAAATCCGCTCCCTGCGCTATGGCTCGACTACCACCCCAGTTATCTTTGTCGATCCCGACTCCGGCGCGCCCCGGGTGGACGTGGCTTTCCTCGTTGACACCACGGGGAGCATGGGCGACGAGATTGAGGTCGTCAAACAGAAGATGCGGGAGATTGCCGTGGAGATTGCCCAGGGTACTCCGGCACCCGCCGTGCGCTTTGCCATTGTGGAGTTCCGCGACCGGGGCGACATTTACATCACGAAGGTAGAGGACTTTACCTATGACCTCCTCGACCTCCACCAGGTCATCAACGGCATCTTCGCCGGAGGCGGAGGCGACGGTCCTGAGAGCGTCTATCGCGCCCTCGACGACGGTATCAACAAGCTCGACTGGGAGTCTGGCGAGGTTACCCGCCTGGCGTTCCTGATTGGTGATGCCGAGCCCCATGAGTACGACGACGAGTTCTACACCATTGACGATGCCATTAAAGATGCCAACAAGCGGGGCATCTCTATCTTCACCATTGGCTGCTCCGGTCTGGGTGGAAACGGTGAAGAATCCTTCAAAGAGGTCGCCTACGGCACCAACGGCAGCTTCGAGTATCTCTCCTATCGCAAGACCTACGAGAATTACGAAACTGGCGAGATCGCCAGCTACATCTACGAGGGCAGCAGCGTCTATGACGAAGAAGAGGTTCGCGACGCGCTTGCCAGCTCCGGCGTGGTCGATGAAGATACCGACCTCTTCGCCACGGGAGTTGGTCGTACCACCACGGCTTCCGAGGCAATGGACGCTGGCGAGATTGATACCGAGAGCGATGCCTATGGTTCTGGCGGCGGTGTCGGAGCAATGACTGCCGCGCCGACCAGCGTCTCCGACGAAACCCGCTACAAAGCCGAAGCGCGTGCCGCTGAAATGGGTGCCGACGACAGCTACGTTACCTCAACCAGCAGCGTGGTCAGTGTGGAGAACAACCTCGACTCCCTGATCACCCAGGTCATCCAGTCCAACATGGCAACCCGGGGGGTCAGCTATGACATGGGCGTTGCCCAGGCGCGGGTGCTGGTGCGTCAGGGCGACAGCGAATACTGGATTCCCGTAACCGACTCCATGCAGATAGAACGGCTCCAGGAAGCCGCCGACGGTAACGAAACCCTCTGGCTGGCAGCCGGCGTGCGCTCGGAGGTTGGCGAAGACGACGAAAAGGGAATGGCGTTCCGCGCCGGAACCCTGGACATCCTCGATGGCGAAGCCGCCGCTCCGGTGATGACCCACCGCAGCATCGCCGATCTGGAAGAAGACCCGGACTACTACATGCACAACGGTCTCGGCGACAACAACCAGTGGAGCCTGGAGGTCGAAGTCCTAAGCCTCGAACTGGAATAAGCAACGCGGTGCGTTGCATCACAGGGCTGACGCTTCGCGTCAGAACACCTGAAGTAAGCCACCACTCGCTTCACTCGCTACAGAATACCTGTAGGGGCGGGTGTCCACACCCGCCCGTTAGATGAGCAAAGCTCATCTGCTATTCAATGCTGCCTCCCGTGTTTGGGTACAACCAAGACGGACTGCCCGTTGGCAGCGGCTTTAAGAAGGTAAAACGAAAGGCAGCCCCCGGCTGCCTTTCAACGTTTACCCAACTGACACAAACCAACTGATAACAAAAACAGGTAGGCAACGATACCTCACCCCTGCCCCTTGCTAGTGTCGCATACAAATAGGATGCGACTCGCGCGGCGGGGACTAAAGTCCCCGCCCTACATTAACTGCCTCGCCTTACTCTATCGCTTACTTGGTTAACTGTTCGTTGACTAAACCAAGAAAACAAAATAACCAACGGGAGAGCATACGCGGAGATAGACGCAATCCGGCATTTATCGGTCAGCCGCGAGTCTATGTGCAGCTTTAAGCTGCCCCCCACCCCTAAACGGGCAAATAGACCGTGAAGGTCGTGCCTTTGCCCTCTTCGCTTTCCACGGTGATTCGCCCCTCGTGGGCGGTAACAATTGTCTTGCAGATGTACAGTCCCAGTCCGGTTCCCTCGGTCTTGGACTTTATTCGCTTGTAGCGCTCAAAAATATTCTTCTGCTCCTCCGGGGGAATCCCCACGCCGGTGTCGTTCACCTTGAGGAAAATCTCGTTATCGTTAACACCGGTGGAGACGCTTATCCGCCCTCCCGGCTGGGTGAACTTGAGGGCGTTGGAGAGCAGGTTGCCGATTACCCGCTCCATCTGCATCGCGTCGTAGTGAACCATCGGCAGCTTGGAATCCAGGGCGAGGTTGAGCTTGATTTTGCGGATTTCCGCCTGGGCGCGCAGCCCTTCAAAAAGGTGCTTCGTCAGGACGTTCAAAGAGTGGGTCTGCTTGTCGAGGCGCACCCCCTCTGAAGAAATCCGGTTGACCGAAAGAAAATCGTTAATCAGAGCCAGCATCCGGTCGGCGTTGTCCTGAACCCCCGTCAGCGGGGTCTGCAGTGCCTCCGACAGCTCTCCATACACCCCGCCGACCAGGAGAGAGCAGTAGCCGATTATCGAGGTGAGGGGATTCTTCAGGTCGTGGGTCATCATCGAAATGAAGTCGTCGTGCATCCGCTTCATGCGGATTTTATCGAGGGCTTTCTCCACGGAGAGACTGAGAATGTCGAGGTCGAAGGGCTTGACCAGATAATCGTACGCGCCGCTGCGCAGGGCCTCGATGCTGGAACGCATTGAGGAATATCCGGTTATCACAATCACCAAAGTATGAGGGTATCTCTTGCACACCTGTTCCAGAAGAGCGAAGCCGTCCACCTTTGGCATCATCAGGTCGGTGATCACCAGGTCAACTGGCTCTTTAAGCAGAAACTCCAGTGCCTCCTCACCGTTACTGGCAATGAAAACCTCGTAGCCTCGCCGCTGCAACAGCAGACGGATTGAATCGCAGATACGCTTTTCGTCATCCACAACCAGAATCCGTTCCTTAATATTCATAGTCTCCCTCTATTGTAAAAACATTCATGGACTGCGACGCGGTGCGTTGCCAGCTTAAAGCTGGACATAGCCTCGCGGCTAGCCGTTTGGATTGAGTTGAGAAAGTTCCCGCGTACGCGCTCGCTACACTCGCTCCCTGAACTGATAGCGACCAGCGGGAGCGGTTAAGCAGGGCAATGATGTTCTGGGCGAAGCCCAGTCTTGTGATGCAACGCACCGCGTTGCTAGGCTATCAGCAGAATAATTGTGAAGGTTGTTCCTTTGCCGGGCTTGCTGGTTACTGTAATCTCGCCGTCGAGGCTTTTGATGATTCCGTAGGAGATGGAGAGCCCCAGCCCGGTTCCCGTCGAGCCTTTTGTGGTAAAGAAGGGGTCGAAGATGTTGTCCAGATCGTTCTTTTCGATTCCCCGCCCGGTATCGGTAATGGAGATGTGGAGCGAGTTTTTCTCCTGCCAGGTGGCTATCCGAAGCGTACCGCCGTTGGGCATGGCCTCCTGGGCGTTTTTGACCATGTTGAGGAGAACCTGGTAGAGCTGATCCGGTGTGAGGATAATCAGTGGCAGGTCTGGCTGTAGCTCGTCTTCGATGGTGATGTTGCTCTTTGCCAGGGTAATCCGCATGAAGCCGAGGAGTTTCTCGATCAGTTCGTTGACGTTGGTGGGTGCCATCCAGGTGTTTTCCGGGCGATAGAAACTCAGCAGCCCGTTGATAATCCTGGCGATTCTTTCTACCTCTTCCCCTATTATAGACAGTATCTCGCTGTTTTGCGAACTTTCGTCCAGCTCCTCGCTTGCCAGATGAAGGTAATTCTTGATAATCGTCAGCGGGTTGTTAACCTCGTGGGCGATGTTCGCGGCAAGCTGTCCCGTTGAGGCGAGTTTCTCGCTCTGGAGCAACGCCTTGCGGAGCTGTGCTACCTCACGGGTGTCCCGTGCCACGGCGACGGAGCCGCTAAAATCGCCGTTGGTGTCAAAGAGCGGTGAGATGGAAATTTCCACGGGGAGGGGAGAGCCATCTTTGCAGCGCAGACTCACCGGGAAAACAATGTTTTCCTCACCGTCGGCGAGCCTTCTCTGGAGGTCAAGCATTTGCGCGAGGTCGCTCTCAAAATAGAGGATATCGACCGACTTGCCCTGAACCTCCTCCTCGGAATATCCGGTGGCTCTTGAGGTCGCCTGGTTAACAATCTCCAGATTACCTTCGGCATCGACCACGGTGATCAGCTCTCTGGAGCCGTCAATCACGCTTCGCAGGAATCTCTCGGCAAGGTTAAGCTCTTCGGTTTTTAGTTTGACCTCACGCTCCAGGTCGGCACTGTAGTTTGCCAGAGCCTCTTCGCCCTTCTTGCGCTCGGTCAGGTCCATTGCCACACCGAGGACAATGGTTTTGCCTTTGATTTTAATCGGGTAGGCGGAGATTGCCACCGGGACTTTCGTTCCGTCCTTGCGGTTGAAGGTATATTCCACCGGACCGGTTGCTTTACCCAGGGCGTTCTTCATCATGTTACTGACCGCGCGGGCAATATCACCAACCGAGAGAATCTTGAGCTTCTTGAAGCTCTTGCTTATCAATTCGTTGCGAAGGTAGCCTGTCATTTCCTCGGCGGCTCGGTTGCCGTCAATCAACTTGCCCTTGAGGTCGTGAAGGAAGTAGGCAACCGGAGCGTACTCAAAGATCGCCTGCAAACGCTCCTCGGATTCCATCAGGCTTTCTTCGGCTTTTTTGATTTCGGTAATGTCCTGAACCAGAGCCTGAACGCCAATAACCCGCTGGTTACTGTCTCTGAGCGGTGTCAGGAAGAAGCGGACGAAAACCTCTTTGCCCCACTTGGATTTATAGAAGTGGTCGCTGGTTAAGTTCAGTCCGGTCTCCAGGGTGGTTCTGAAGGTTTTGGATATTCCAGCTTTTTGTAATAGCGGGAAGGTAAAGATGTTGATCTTCAGCGTTGCTTCGCTCGATGGTGAACCAAGCATCTCTACCAGGGACTCGTTGACCATAACGACTTTCCCTGTCGTGTCGCAGACCGCAATTCCCAGAGGCGAGTTGCTCACCACCAGGCGATAGCGTTCCTCGCTGTAGAGCAGCTCCTCGACCATTCTCTGCCGACCGATGGAGGAACCCAAAATCCCCGCTGCCACCCGCAAAGCCTCGACCTGGCTGACCGACCACTCCTCTTCGGAGACGCAGTTGTCGAAACCGATGAAACCCCACCACTCCCCGCCAACAAATATCGGCACAATCAGAATAGATTTAATCCCCTGGGGTTCCAGAATATCCCGCTCGCTCCGGGGAAAATCACGAACCGAGCCGTGGATCAGATCTCCTTGCTGGAGAACTTTTTCCCAACGCTCAAAGCCAACTTCGGGGTAAGAAAGCCCTTGAAGCTCTGGATTACCAATCTCCACGCTTACTCCGTCAACCACCCACTCAAAACGCTGGCTGGTCTGACGGGTACCGTCGTCGCGCCAGGTGTTCTCGAAAATGTAAACCCGACTGGCATCGGCAGCCAGACAGAGTTCTCTAAGCAGAACGTCGGCGTTCGCCTCCCAGTTAACATCGCGGAGCAGCAGTTCGCCGAGCCGACCTACGGCTTCGAGAATCACATCACGTTTTTTCAGCTCGATCTCCGACCCCCGCTTCTCGGTGATGTCCTGCTGTCGTCCCCAGGCTCGAATGAGTCTGCCGTCTTTAACCTCGGCGAACATAGAGTTGAGGAAGTAATGCTCGTTGCCCTCGGCATCAACCTCCCTGGACTCCACGTTGTCAATGCGGTAGTCGTTGTTAAAGAAAGCGGTCAGATACGCCCGATTCTCTTCGTCTTCGGGGGGCATCAGCTCGCCAAGACGCTTGCCGATGATGTCCTCTTTCTTCATACCGTACATCGCGGCGTAGGCGTTGTTACAGTCCGAGCAAATAGACTTAAAGGAGGTGTTCACCAGCTCTTCGGTGGGAAGAGAGAGTTCCAGCGACTCAGAGGGTTCAAACGCCCAGATGCCATCACTGACGTGGTCGGCAAAATAGCGGTAGCGGAGTTCTCCGGCACGGTGCGCCTTTTCCAGCTTAATGGTGTAGATCGCCTGAACCAAATCGTCCGCCAGCTCCCCGATAAGCTGTAGCTCCTCTTCGTCGGGCTGCTCGCCATAGCCCGTGGTAACGCCGAGGAGGCCGTGGAGGTGATCTTTGGTCTTGAGGGCGATAACCACGTCGGGGGAATCGGTGAGTGGCTCGTCGTCTTCTGACTCGAAGACTTTTCCGACGAAGCTATCGACCTCTCCGCTAAAGAGGGGATCCAGAGAGACGGGACGGTTGTTCTGGAGCAGATGCTCATGCAGGGAGGCGAGCTTACCGCTCAAGCCGGCCTCAGCCCAGGATTCAAACTGTCCCTTTTCATTTTCCAGGTAGATCCACGCCGAGCCATAGCGGCTTTCGGTCAGCATCTCGCAGGCACCGTCAACAAGCGGTTGAAGCTCTTTCTCTCTGGTGATAAGCTGGTTGACGTTGCGGATAGCCCGCAGCACTTCATTAAGCTGCCGAATCTGTTCGGCGGCCTGCCGGCGTTCGGTGATGTCCTCGGCGAGCTTGACATAGTTGGTTATCTCGCCCTTCTCGTTGGTAATGGTGGCGATTCGCGCCTCTTCCCAATAGATATCTCCGTTCTTGCGGCGGTTGGCAAACTCCCCGCGCCATTCACCCCGGGTTTTGATAGCCTCCCACAACTCCCGGTAGAACTCCTTCGGTTGCAAACCCGCGTTGAGGATGCTGGGATTCTGCCCGATTACCTCTTCGGCGGTATAGCCCGTAACCTCGGTGAAGCGGGGGTTGACGTACTCCAGCCGTCCGTCTGTGCCTGTAATTGCCACCACGCTTGGGCTGTTTTTGATGGCAAGAGACAGCTTACGGGTCTCTTCTTCCGCCAGCTTGCGCTCGGTGATGTCGCGAATCATCACCAGTTCCGCCGGGCTGCCCTCGTAGTTGAAGAGAGCCACCTTGACCTCAATGGGAACTCGTAAACCTTCTTTATTTACTCCAACTGTTTCGTAGGTATCAGGTATCTCTTCGCCAACCATCCGCCCCTGGTACATCTCTCTTAACCGTTCCTGCTCTTCGGGTGCAATCGCGCTGATGAAGGGACGACCAGCGATGTCCCCGGCGAGCTTCTCCATCGCCGGATTCACGAACTTAATAATACCATCCTGGATAATGGCAATCCCGTCGGTGGCGGTCTCTACCAGAGTACGGTGCTTGGCTTCGGAATCCTTCAGCTCCTGGCGATTTTCCGCCTGACTCAGCGCGATAGAAGCCAAACTGGCAAAAATACCCAACGCCTCCTGGTCGCGCTTTGTAAAGGGGTAGTGCAACTTGCTCAGGGTAAGCACGCCGACTACGCGCTCGCCCGACCGAATCGGCTCGCAGACCAGGGACTCAAGTTCGTCGTCGGTATCGTCGGTACCCGGGATAGTTAATATAGCATCTCGTTTCACCTCACCCGCGTTGGAGATAATCCCAACACCGGTTTGGGCGGTTAAGCCGGTCAGACCCTCTCCCAGCTTGATCGAGAAAGCCATGATCTGTTCCTGGATACTCTTCGCCGTGGATTGGATCGGCTCCAGCAGCGTACCGTCCGGTGTCAGGCGATAGAAGGTACAGTGGTCGGCATTGAGCAGTTCCGAAGACTGCTCAACCATAATTTTCGTAACCTCGCTGAGGTCTCTAACCTCAGCCAGAGCCGTGGTGGTTTCGTAGAGGGCGCGGTAGGTCGCCTCGGATACCGCCAGGGCTTCGAGGCTGTCGGCGCGTTTGATACTAATCGATGCCAACCGCGCGAAGACCCGGAGCTTGAAAAGGTCGTTATCAGTGTAGAAGCTACTTCTTTTACTGACAAAAAGCACCCCCAGCAGGATATCGCCGTCGAGAACTGGCTCGGCAATGACCGATTCAACACTGGCAATCTCATCGGTTCCCTCAATGTGAGCAACCGGGCGTTCTTTGTCGTTGTAGTTGGAATACATCCCCTTGCGCTGCTCTGCCACCAGCCCGGTAAGTCCCTCTCCCAGGGGGATCTGCCAAGACATTATCTCTTCTTGTGCGTCCGGCGCGTTGGTGTAGAGTGGTGTCAGAGTCCGGGTTTCGGGGTCAAAGCGGGAATAAACCGCCCAGTAGGAGTCAAGCAATTCTTTGGCTGTGCTGACGATATGTTCAATGACCGTGTTCAGGTTGCTCTCTTCGGTAATCGCCAGGGTTGTCTCGTAGAGGGCGCGGTAGGTTGCCTCGGATGTTGCCAGGAACTTCCTGTCCCGACTACGCTTCAGGGCAATCTCCGCCTGACGCGCCAGAATGGTCAGTCGACTCAGGTCGTCATCGTTGTAGGACTGGTAGAACTTCGTAACGGTAAGCACCCCCATCACCAGCTTGCCATCGAACATCGGCACGGAGATGATGGATTCTTTCGCGTCATCACCCTTCTTGGTACCATCAATGTGAATAGCAATTCTGTCAGTATCGTCAGCGTTTGAGTAAGACCCCACACCAGCTTGTGCCACGCGACCGGAAAGCCCCTCTCCAAAGGGCATTTCGAGGGTTTTGAAAAGCTCCCGGTACTCCTCTCTGGTGGTGTAGTAGGGGCGCATAATCTGCTTCTCGTGGTCAACCAGCAGAACCATGCAGTCATCGGCTTTTAGCAAAGAGACCGCCTGCCCGGCAATAACCTCGATAACAGACTGGGTCTCGTTCTCGTCGGCAAGCACCAGAGTGGTGTCGTAGAGGGCGTGGTAGATCTGCTCACTCTCGCTCAGGGCGGTGGCATCGAGGGCGCGGGAGAGAACCAGCGATGCCATCCTCGCGAAGACACGCATGTAGCCCTGGTCCTGCTCCTCATAGGTTTCGTTGTTTACACCGACCAGCAGAACCCCCAGCAGCTCCTCTCCGTCCAGAACCGGCTCGGCGATAACCGACTGAATGGAATCCACCGAATGATTGGTACCCTTAATCGGCATGGATACATTCTCAGGGTCGTTGTAGTTGCTGATGGCTCCAAGCCTGCTCTTTCCAACCCTCCCCGCCAGTCCACTGCCCAGGGGCAGGCGAAGCTGCATAATCTTTTCGGCCTGCTTTGGAGCATTGGTGTAGAGGGGATAAAGGTGATTCTTTACGGAATCGTAGCGATAGAAAATACCGAAGGTGGAGTTGAGAAGTTTGGTCGCCTGGTCGCTGATAATCGCCACAATCTCTGCCAGCTCGGTTTTTCGGGCAACTGCCAGCACGGTATCGTAGAGCAGGCGATAGGTTCTTTCGCTTTCGCTGAGGGCATCCTCGGTTATCTTCTTCTCGGTTATATTGCGGTTAAAAGACACCGCGCCGATGAGACCCCCCCCCTCGTCATAGATAGCCTGCGCCTTTCGCCAGACACTAACCAGCGTGCCATCTTTACGAACCAGGGTAATCTCCGCGTCGGCACTGCCGGTCTTCCTGAGTAGGGGAAATTTCTCCTTAAAGGTAGCCACACTTTCCGGAGTAAAGAAGTCCGTGGTGTGTTTACCCGTTACTTCCTCTCTGGTGTAGCCCAGCAGTTGCAGGTGAGCGTCATTGCAGCCGGTAATGTTTCCCTTCGCGTCGAGCATCTCGATTCCGTCGGGAGCCGCCTTGATGAGATCGCGGAACTTGTCTTCGCTACCCTTCAGCGCGCCCTCGGTCAGCTTCTGCTCGGTAATATCCTCGGTAAGGATGACTACCCGCTCGACCTTTCCGGCCTCGTTGGCAAGCGAATAGAAGTGCTGAGAAACCCACAGCGCGCCACCGGGGCGGGGATTGTTGACCTCAAGCTCAGGAATATAGAGCGAGCCGCCCTCGGTGTAGATTTGCTTTACCCCGTCAGCCCAGCGACCCAGATAGCTGTCTCGCTCATCGAGTGCCAGCTCATCGCGTTGCCGGGAAAGATCATCTTCAACCTCGTCAGCCGGCACAGCCCAGATCTTCTTCCATATCTCGTTGGCAGAGATCAGCCTGCCCAGAGGATTTCTCACCGAGATACCAATCGGAGAGTTTTCGTTGATGGCGCGATTAAACTCTTCGCTCTCCCGCAGTGCCTCTTCGGTCTGCCGACGGTTGGTGATGTCGCTCAACTGAACAATCATGTAGGACAGTGAACCGTTTTCGTCGGTGATGAAGTCGATGCTGATATCGACGATAATCGTCTCGCCGTTCTTTTTCAAAAAGGTCAGCTCGGTGGGATGACCGCTGTACAGGTTAGAAAGCTCCTCGTGGATTTCCGTATTCAGCCCGCTGGAGAACAGCTTGTCGTCTTCTTCCGCCAGTAGCTCGAAGAGGGGGCGATCATTCAGCTCTTTGCTCTGATAGCCGAGGATTCGGCAAAACGCCGAGTTGACCATTGTGATTTTGGTGTCGCGGTCGGTAAGGGCAATGCCGACGGGAGAGTTGTTCCAGATGGAGCGATAACGCTCCTCGCTCTCTCGCATCGCCTCCCCGGCCTCTTTGCCCTCGGTGATGTCCACAACATAGCCCAGAAAATGGGTAACGTTGCCCGCCTCATCTCTCAGAATTGTTGTGAAATCATCAAGCCAAATCGTTTTACCGTCTTTACGGATGACTCGGTAAGGCTCATGCTTAAACTTGCTGGCTCCACTCTCGCTGTAGTGCCTGACCTCGTTGCTAACCCGCTCTGCGTCATCCTTGTGGATAATCTCGGCGTATGATAGCGCGCCCGAGGTCCAGTCATTGACTGAGTAGCCCAGGATGTCCTCAACATTGTCCGAGACATACTCAACGGGCCAGCCTTCTTCGTTCCTCCACTTGAAAAGGAGTACCTTTCCGGAAACAAACATATTCCGTTCTTCGAGCAAGAGTCGGTGAATATGTTCTCTTGCCTCCTCGGCTAACTTCCGGTCATCAATATTTTCGACTATCCCGTCGTAGTGGACTACATCACCGTTTTCGTTGGTTACCGCCCTACTTTTTAGCGATGCCCAGATTACAATACCATCTTTTCGCCTGAGTTGGGTCTCGAAGTCGGCAACGACCCCTTCCTCTTTTATTCTGTTGATAAACTTCTGTCGTCCTTCGGGGAAAGCATAAGCATCAGCAACGGGAATACTGGTTAGCTCGTCAACAGTTTCGTACCCCAACATATGGGCCAGTACTGCGTTAGCGGAGAGAAACTTTCCTTCCGGAGTTGTGCGGAAAATCCCAACTGGTATGTTAGCCTGGAGCGAACGGTAACGCTCTTCGCTTGCTCGCATCGCATCCTCGGCCCGCTTGTGCTTGGTAACATCGGTAAAGATCGTGGCAAAGACCTTCTCGCCCAGGGGGAAGACCGAGGTGTGAAAATGTCCCTTCAGGCGCGGGTAGTACATCTCGAAGGCGGTTGATTTTTGCAGATTAACAACATCCTCCATAATCTCGATAAAGGGAACCGTCTTGCTGCCATAAAACTCCGTGGCGAGCTTATCTACCAGCTTTGACCACTGCTCTCCGGCGATAATCTCGAAGGCGGGGTTTACGTCAATGACGCGATAATCCACCGCCTTGCCACGCTCGAAGATCAGCTCGTTGACGGTCATGCCCTCGCTCATCGAGTCGTACAGCGAGCGATAGAGCCGTTCGCTTTCCCGGCGTTTTTCTTTTACCTCGATGTGATAAAGGGCAAAAGAGATGTCGCCGGTAACCTCTCTGAACAGGTCTTCTTCTTCGAAATCGTGAGCCATCTCTGCGGGCAGGGTAACGCAGATTGTGCCGAAGACCCGACCCTCGTAGCTGAGCCTGGTAACCAGGCGGGAGACCTCGCCTCCGTTGTGTTCCACCAGCGAACTCAGGCAATTCTGGCACCGCTCATCGCCAGCATCGATTGTTATTACGCCGGAAATGTCCATCGTCAGTATAAAACACGTCGGAGTAGCCCCGGCGGGAGTTTGCTTGTTGGCTATTCCCGCCTGAAAATTATCCAGCACCTTCTTATTCTCATCGAGCAAGACAATCCAGGCACTGTAATAGCCCCGGGTTTCGATCAGCTTATCGCAGGCTTGCCGGAGCAGGGTATCGCGGTCGGTCTCGTGGGTAATCAGTTGGTTGACGTTACGGACTGCCGACAGGACGGCGTTGAGATGAACCAGTCGCTCGGTTCGTTCCTCCACCATTGCTTCCAGCTCAACATTCTTGAGGCGGAAGATCGCGGCCTCCTGTTCCTTTTTCTCAATTTCGTACCGTAGCTCCAGGCGGGCGATCTTCTTCGAGGTATCCTCGCTGAAGATCTCATCTTTTAGAGCGATATACTTCTTGTAGTAACTAAATGATTCCTTATAGTCCCCCTGCTCCTCGTACAACCTTGAATAACATTCATAATTTGTTATTTCCATCCGTCGATCCCCTACCTTCTGAGCAAGCGCGAGGGACCGCCCCAGGTAGTCAAGAGCCAGCTCGTATTGTTGCCTGTGAAGCTCAAGGTCGCCCATGTTGTGCAAACAAATGGAGAGGGAGTTTTTGTCGTTCACCCTCTTGGCAATCTTCAACGCTTTTTGCAAATACTCCGCCGCCTGTCCATAGTTCTTTCTCTCTATGTATACTGCACCGATATTCGTGTAGGCAAGCATTACCTTTTCGTTAAACTCATCCTCCTTGTATGGTTCGAGTGCTTTGAGCAGATGCTCCAGAGCCTTATCATAGTTTTTCATCGTAAAATAGATGGTACCGATGTTGCTGTGATTGTTTGCCACATTTATTTCAAGACCTAGTTTTGTATTCAGCTCCAACGCTCTGTGCAGATAGCTAAGTGCCTGTTCAACATCACCCCTGCCACTGTGAACTGCTCCGATGTTGTTGCAACACTTGGCAATACCCTCTTTATCGTCAAGCCGCTCGTAGATGCCCAGTGAAATGAGGTTCTCTTCCAGTCCCGGTTCGTCTTCGCCCCGGATGAGATAAGACACACCGATAAGCTGATGAGCCAGCGCGACGTTCGACTCGTCGCCAAGCTCCTTTGCCAAAGCCAGAGCCTGACGAGCGTACCCCTCGGTCTTCACCGGATTGAAGCGGTGAAAAGCATAGGCGAGGTCGTTGAGAACCTTTACCTTTTCCCTGCCTGCCTCTTCCGGCGGCATGGAGTTTAGTTCTTCCAGTCTGGCTTCCAGCTTTTCGGTGAGCTTTGTTGACATGGGTTTACCTCTCGCGAACGCGGCAGACAGGGGTTTTGTCGTGTAAGTATGGTCAGGGTATCGTCCTGGAGCATCGTCTTTCCGAGCAAATCCACGCCGATGAATCAGCGAAGATAGCTTTGACAATCCACTCAGGATACTAATTTCATCTTAGCACCTAATCACGCTCAATAACAAGGTATAAAAAAACAACCACCCCAAGGGGTGGCTGTAATCTCGCGAAGATGAACCAGCGGGCTTGCCTCTGAGACAACATTACCTCTGACTCCCGCCGCATTTTCTGGTAACCACTCTTTTAGAACTCTGCCTTGATAACACCCCAGGTTGTTTCCTCGATGTTGGACGACCCTATGGTGTAGTCAACATCCAGATAGGGATTGTAGCTGCTAGCTTCGGCGGAATACCAACTCTGGTAATATGAGTCACCCGACGCGACACAGCGCAGTCCGTAGTTATCAAAATCGGAATTAACCCAGGCCTGAACCAGTGTGGTAATGTCGAAATCCTTCCAGCCCACTGGCAAACCAGCGTCGCCGGTAGCCCAGACCGTATCCTCGAAAGCTGGGCCTGGCCAGACGGCAGTGTCCTCTTCCCAGGTTTCGGTGATGGCGTGAATATCCGCCGAGAGACCATCGTAATTATAGCCATCGTAACAATAGACGTACATCGTGGCCAAGCTGATGGTACATGTTTCACCGGAACCAGGCATGATGCTGGTGAGATCCCACCAGAGGATTACATCCATCGGCGTGGCTCCGCCGCCTCGATTGATCCGCAGTTCTGAATCCTGCCCATAGGGACCATGCGCGTCTCTCAAATAGGTATCGTCAACGGGGGCTTCGTTGTAGGTATCGGCCCCAACAACACTAAGAAGCATCAGCAACATCAAACACGTCAATAGCCTTCGCATATCTCTCCTTGTTTAAATCTGAGTAAAAAAGAACCCAGTACGCTTTATGATATTTTACGCAAAAACGCAAGGGATAAATTGCCGCGTTCCTGACCCGGACGACATTATCCTTCCCCTTGCGCCGAGGGAAATTTCATTGTAACAAAAATGCCTGATTGTTGTTATCTTTTCCCTCAGTCACGGAGTTTCAAATGCGCTATATTGTTTAGTCTGATTCTGGTCGCGGCTGCTCCGGCCTGTAACCTCAACCACCTCGACCCTCTCGAAGACCCCGTTGCCTACGAGATGGCAATCAAGGCAACCTCCGCTCTCTTTGTTCGCTACTCTATGCTAAATATGGAGTAACGGAGCGACCAGCGGGAGGCAGCATGATGCTGCACCCACTACTGAGCTTCGCTCAGAACACCTTGAGATCGTCCGCTCTCTTCGTTCGCTACTCTATGCTAAATATGTCGCCAACGGGCAGACCGACTTAGTTGACACTATCCGTGGGAATAATCGCTATTCGGTCAGGGTTGTTTTCGCGAAGTGTGTCCAGCTTCAAGCTGGTTAAACCCGCGAATCCACCGCTCGACCAGCCCCTCCCAGTGTCCCTGGGCTTTAAGGATCACCTCGCACAGCTCCCGCACCGCGCCGCGACCGCCGTCCTGCTGGCAGACCAGATGCACCCGCTCTTTAACTTCGGGGACTGCGTCCGCCGGACAGGCCGCCAGCCCCACCGTGGTCAGCAGGGGCAGGTCGTTGAGGTCGTCGCCGATGTAGGCGGTCTGGGAAAGGGTGCATTTCGCATCGATCAGCAGCTCCTCGATGACCGAGCTTTTATCCAGCACGCCCTGCTCGCAATAGTCCAGGCGCAGCTCCTTAGCTCGTCGCTCCACGGCGCGGCTGGTCTTGCCGGTGATAATCCCCCGCTGGATGCCGACCTCACCGAGGAGGAACAGCCCCAGACCGTCTTTTACGTTGAAGAACTTCAGCGGCTCGCCGTGAGCGTCCACGAAGAGGCGACCCTCGGTCAGCACACCGTCCACGTCGGTGAGCAGGAGCCTTATCCGCCCGGCACGGGTCAGCAATTCGTCTGAGTAGTTGGTCGGCATAGGGTTTCCTGTGGGAGATGATCAGTTTACTGCTTGCAGTTCCAAGAAGAACGCCCATTCAAGAGGTGGGATTCTATGGGGAATTCTCCTTAGCACACCCTCGTAATCATTAAAAGTTTCCAGCTCATATTTGTCCACTATGAACCAGCTAAGGTTGTCATCTTCCCCAAGGTACACCGTTAAAATATGACCATCAACAACACCATAACCAACAAATTCAGATGCAGTTTCCAAACCTATTTGTTCAGTATCCCAGTGAAACATAACCGCTGGGTTGTGAACAGTTAGAATATGCGGCTTGTCTTGGGAGAATATAATAACTATACTTCGATAGTTATTATATAGATGTCTAGCATTATGGATTAGCTCATACAAAGAATTATATGTTCCATCTTCATCGTGATTAGCTCTTTCAAGTTGTTCACCTGACAAGCTTCTCCGATAATCTAAGAATGTAAACTTGGCATCCTCTTTTTGCAAATGGACATACTCAAGGTCATCAAAAGTCAATTTACCCTCATGATGAATTGCAATTGGAAAATCCAAAGCGTTTTTTTCGTTATCCGGCAGATAAAGGCGCATCGGCTCACCGATAGTGATATCTTCCCCTGGATAACGCTGGGACATGAAGTTCTCCAGGAACTCCAGAGCAATCTCCTCGGCATTCTCCGGTAGAGAATCAACCAATAGGTGTAGGTACGCAGGAGAATCAGTCTGCGGCAACTCCTTAATCAGCGTTTTCGTTACTCCGGGATCAACCGATGGATACACAGAGGAATCAGATTGGACGGAAAAAACGATGGCAAAAAGACAGAGGGTAATGGTGATCTTCATATTAGCTCCTTCTCTGCAAGGGGTTGAAACCCCTTGTCTTAACGTCAAGACCCTTTGAAGATAATTATTCGCGCGAGGTTTTGTAGGGGCAGGCCCCTGTGCCTGCCCTGATGGAAGAATACAGGGTGAGGGGCGGAGCGTCATACCCCTAAATCTCAACCTCACCCAGCCGTCGTCTCAATTCATCAACGGCGATGAGCTGGTCCATCAGCCTGCCGAACTGCTCCAGGGGGAAGACCGTTGCCGGGTCGGACTTGGCGTTGGGCGGGTCGGGATGGGTCTCGGCGAAGATCGCGTCAACGCCGTAGGCAACCGCCGCCCGCGCCAGAGGCAGGGTCAGCTCTCGCAAGCCTCCGGTGAGTCCGCTGGCTCCGCCGGGCTGCTGGAGGGAGTGGGTCGCGTCGAAGACCACGGCGGCCCCGGTCGCCTGCATGGCGGTCAGCGCGCGGAGGTCAACCACCAAATCGTGATAGCCGAAGGCGTAGCCCCGCTCCGTAAGCAGGGGATGGGCGCAGCCGCTCTCCCGCAGCTTGTTGACGATGTGGGCGGTGTCGTCGGGAGCCAGGAACTGCCCCCGCTTGACGCTGACCGGCTTGCCCGTTCGGGCGGCGGCGACGATGAGGTCGGTCTGCCGACAGAGGAACGCCGGAACCTGGAGGCAATCGACGACCTCGCCAGCGGCACGGGCATCGGCGGGAGAATGAACGTCCGTCAGAATCGGCAACCCGGTGGCATCGCGAACGGCGGCGAGAATCCGCAGCCCCTCCTCCCGACCGGGACCGCGAAAGCTGGTCAGGCTGGTGCGGTTCGCCTTGTCGTAGCTGGCTTTGAAGACCAGCCCAACGCTCCGCTCCTCGGACAGGGAGCGCAGCTCCTCGGCAATCCGCAGGGTGTGGTCGTGGCTCTCAATGACGCAGGGGCCGGCGATGAAGACCAGCCGCTTGCCGAGTTCTACGGAACCTGATTTTGCAGAACCAATGTTGAAGGGGATCATATACAAATGCCGTTCCCCCTCCCCCCTTTGGGGGGAGGGACTAAGGGGGGGGG
>SWBW01009848.1_pt1 | contig 25191 bp, 25 predicted proteins | sample 4693041 | NCBI WGS metagenome assembly SWBW01 (sample SAMN10267271, study PRJNA491770) | bioreactor metagenome | isolation source: DHS bioreactor inoculated with marine methane seep sediment | place: Japan: Omine Ridge, Nankai Trough | collected 2006-05-06 | reverse complement strand
CAGGGCGCGGGCGAAGACAATACCCTGGACCTGAACGGCCTGGTCAAGGTCGTGTCCACCGTGACCGTGACCGACGGCGATGGCGATGTCATCAGTCGGCAAGCCAGCACGGCTTCATCACTGTCGCTGACGTTCACGGACACCGATCCGTCCATAGACGCCCAAGACCTGTCCGTGTATCGCGCCGAGGGCGTTACCCAAGGTACGTATACTTTCGATGGAGGTGCCGACGCAATTGATTTTGCCGGCTCTTTTGCCTCCAACGCACTCCAGTGGACCAATGCCGGCGACTACGGCAGTTACGCGTTCGGTCTCAAGGACGGCACCACTTATGCCGCCACCTATGACGAAGATGGGATCACCAAGACCTTTTTTGAAATCACCATCAAGCCCGACGGCACCTATGACTTTAATTTGCTGAATCCGATGCCTTCGTCTGTGGTTAAGACGAACGACCTGTTCAGTGCGCTGACCCCCGTTGATCTTGACGGCAACGGTTCGACCGAAGCGGCAGTAATTGATTACGCGAGTTTTGGCGGCGCCTTTAAGCTGGTTCTGACCGGTTCGGCGGATGATGGCGTTACCTATGGCGGCGATACCTTACTGCAAAAATCCAGCACCGATATCGGTGTGAACGGAAACTCTATTCAGGAAAATCAGGATGAAAGAATCAAGCTGGAAGTGGTCCGCAATGCCGGCCATGCCAATGTCACGCTGGATTCCCTGACCATTCTGGTCTCAGCTTCCGGCAACATTAGCGACGGTGATCGTGTCGATCTTAAAGTGGTCTACGAAGACGGCGGCACAAGCACTGTCCCTGTCCTATACGATAATAGCGGCAAGCTGGAATTTGCTATCGATGCCTCGAAAACAGTGGATTATGTGGAACTGATCCCCGTCTCGAAAAATGTAAACCTGAAAATCACAGGGATCGAGGTGGGCTACACTAACGTCATCGATCCTGCCGATAATCCTTTAAACTTTAACTTGAACGGTGTTGACGGCGATGGAGATGTGGCAACGGCCCATTTTACCGTTAACCTTATGTCCGGCACGGCCGGCGACGACATCATCACGACGGGAGCTGGCGATGACGCGGTATCCGGCGGGGCCGGCGATGACGTGATCACGACCGGGAGCGGGAACGATACGGTATGGGGCGGCGCCGGCGATGACACCATCAATACCGGCGACGGCGACGATATCCTGGTCGGCGGCGAGGGCAATGACCTGCTGGACGGCGGTGCCGGTATTGACTTGATCAGTTTCGAGGATGCCTCGGCGGGTATCAACTTTACGCTGTATCAGGACGAAAACACCGATCCGGATTCCGGCGGCTTCTGGAGCGCCGGCGCTCAACCCGGCGTCGGCACCGATGCCTATAAAAACATGGAAGGGGTGATCGGTTCCGACTACGACGATACGCTGACAGGCTCTGGCGGAAACGACCTGTTAATCGGCGGCGCCGGCAATGACACGCTGGATGGCGGAGCCGGGCAGGACACATTGATCGGTGGCGAGGGCAATGACGTGCTGGTTTATGACGCCAATGATCTGCTGGGCGGCGGCGTCGTTTACCAGGGAAGCGCCGGCGATGATACTTTGCGATTCGATGGCGCCGGCCAATCGCTCGATTTAACCTCAGTGGATAATGCCAAAATTCAGGGCATTGAAAATATAGACCTGACCGGTGCCGGCGATAATGCGCTCACACTCAATGTGCAGGATGTGCTTGATCTGTCAGACAGCAGCAATACCTTGATGATCCAGGGCAACGCGGGCGATACGGTTACCGCGGTCGGGGACTGGACGGCGGGCGGCGCCCAGGACATCGGCGGACAAACCTATGAGACTTATACGCATGTCAACGGCGTGGATACCGCAACATTGCTGATCAATGCGGATGTCGACACGACCATCGTCACCGGTTGATCGGCGGGGCCTGATGCGGATGGTCGTCCAGCGGCCCTCCGCATCTTCATAATGGGACTTTTTTAACATCAAGGGCGTGAAGGCCGACATGAACCGTTTATCTTACCCGGGCATCCTGCATCATGGCGGCGTCTCCGGCGTGACGGGGTCGTGCCACGAACTGCGGATCGATCAAACCAATTCCGTCCTGATCGACTGCGGTTTGTTTCAGGGACTGGACGCTTCACCGGGCGGCTCCGGCTTCAACCGGCTGGCCATCGATTTTCCAATAGCGTCCGTGCAGGCGTTGCTGGTCACGCATTGCCATGTCGATCATGTCGGGCGCATACCTTATTTAATGGCGGCGGGATTCAAAGGCCCGATTTATTGCACCGAACCGACGGCGCAATTATTGCCGCTGGTGCTGGAAGATGCCGTGGCGATCGGATTAGCGCTTGATAAAGCGCTGGTGCGCCGGTTTATGGCCTTGTTGAAGTCCAGAATCGTTACGGTCCCGTATGCCAGTTGGCAGACGGTGCCGCTATCGGGAAAGGGCGATGCCAGGCTCTCGGTCAAATTCAGGCAGGCCGGGCATATTCTGGGGTCGGCTTTTATTGAATGCAAGGTGGCGGCGGCTTCAGCCACGCAACGTATTGTCTTTTCCGGCGATCTGGGCAGCCCCTACACGCCTCTATTGCCGGCGCCGAAGTCGCCGTATCAGGCTGATGTGCTGGTGCTGGAAAGCACTTATGGCGATAGAAAACACGTGAACCGGCGCCAGCGGAAAAGTCAGCTGAAACAGTTGGTCAAACGCTGTCTGAAAAATCGCGGCGTGATCCTGATTCCGGCCTTTAGCATCGGGCGCACCCAGGAGCTGCTCTATGAGTTTGAGGAGATTATTCATCAAAGTCGGACTGAGCCGGTGGCGGACGGCCTGGTCTGGGACGAGCTGGAAATCATTGTCGATTCACCGCTGGCCAACCGGTTCACCCAGGCCTATAAAAAACTGAAGCCCTACTGGGATGCCGAAGCCCGTGCCAGGATCCAGGCCGGTCGCCGGCCCCTGTCGTTTGAACAGTTAACCCTGGTCAATAGTCATCGGGACCATCTGAATGCGCTGGGTTATCTAACGCGCACGGCCAAGCCTTGCGTGGTGCTGGCGGCCAGCGGCATGTGCAGCGGCGGGCGCATCGTCAATTATCTGAAGGCCCTGATTGAAGACCCGCGAACCGACATTCTGTTCGTCGGTTATCAGGCCGAGGGCACGCCCGGCAGCGTGATTCAGCAGAACGGCGCGGCGCATGGACAGGTTGAGATGGATGGCCGGCTTTATGTCATCCATGCCGGCGTTTATACTCTGGATGGCTATTCCGCGCATGCGGATCAGGATTCGTTGGTCCGTTTTGTCACGCGCATGCGCAAAAAGCCTCGGGAAATCAGGCTCGTCCATGGCGAGCAGGAAGCCAAGCGGACGTTGAGAGGCCTGTTGCAGCAGAAAATACCTGACTGCCATGTGTTAATTCCTTAACATGAAGACATGAACCGTCGCCATTTTCTTCAATGCCTGGCCCTGCTCGGGCTGTCAGCCAGAACGCTGTCGGGTTGTTCTTCGCGAGCGCCTGCGGATTTATATGAGTTGCCTGAATTCGGCAATGCTACGTTGCTGCACTTTACCGATTGCCATGCCCAGTTGTTGCCGGTGTATTTTCGGGAGCCTTCGGTCAATATCGGTGTCGGCGAAAACAAGGGCAAGCCGCCGCACCTGACCGGCCGACAATTTCTCGACTTTTACGGCATCAAGCCCGGCACTGCCGAGGCTTATGCCTTTACGCATCTGGATTTCGTCGAGGCGGCCGCCGTGTACGGCAAAATGGGCGGCTTTGCGCATCTGGCGACGCTAATCAAACAGATCCGGCAGGCGCGCGGCCACGAAAATACATTATTGCTGGATGGCGGCGACAGCTGGCAGGGATCGGCGACGGCGCTCTGGACCCAGGGGCAGGATATGGTTGATGCCGCCAATCTGCTCGGCGTCGATATTATGACGGGGCATTGGGAATTCACGTATGGCAGCCGGCAGGTGCTGGATAATATTGCCCGCTTCCGGGGCGAGTTTATCGCGCAGAATATCGCCTTGACCGAGGAGGCGCAGTTTGCCGGCGATGCCGAAACGGATGCCGTATTCAAGCCGTATGTCGTCAAGGCTTTCAAGCAGGGCCGGGTGGCCGTCATCGGCCAGGCATTTCCCTATACGCCGATTGCCAATCCGAAGCGGTTTATGCCGGACTGGCAGTTCGGCATTCAGGAACAAAAACTGCAACAGACCATTGAGCGCATCAAGACCGGCCATGAGGCCGATGTGATCGTGCTATTGTCCCATAACGGCACGCCCGTTGATCTGAAACTGGCCGAGCGCGTGTCGGGCCTGGACGTGATTCTCGGCGGACATACCCATGACCCATTGCCAAAGCCCATGCCGGTCAATAATGCCGGCGGCACAACCTGGGTCACCAATGCCGGCAGCCACGGCAAATTCCTGGCCGTGCTGGATCTGGACATTCAGCCGGGCCGGCTCAGGGAGCTGCGTTATCGCCTGCTGCCAGTGTTCTCGAACCTGCTGACGCCGGACAAGGACATGCAGGCACTGATCGACACTATCAGGCGGCCTTATCGGGAGCAATTGCGGCAGCCGCTGGCGGTCACCGATGAGCTGCTGTATCGGCGTGATACATTTCAAGGCACCTTTGACCAATTGATTCTGAATGCCCTGCTGGCCGTCAATGATGCGCAAATCGCCTTGTCGCCGGGTTTTCGCTGGGGCGCATCGCTGCTGCCGGGGCAAACCGTCACTCTCGAGGATGTCATGAGCCAGACCGCGATCACCTATCCCGAAACCTACGTCAGAACCCTGACGGGACGAGAACTGAAAGCGATTTTGGAGGATGTCGCCGACAATCTGTTCAACAAGGACCCTTATTATCAGCAAGGCGGCGATATGGTCAGGGTGGGAGGCATGACGTTCGCCTGCGATCCCGAGGCGGCATTCGGCCGTCGGATCAGCCATATGCGATTGGCTAATGGGGAGACGTGCGCGGCGGACCGACCTTACAAAGTTGCCGGCTGGGCCGGCGTAGGGGAAGTGGATCAAGGACGGCCGGTCTGGGATGCGGTTGCCGACTATTTGCTTGATAGAAAAACCGTCAGTTTTTGATGGGGCAGGCAAGCCCTGTCGATCATGTCCCGGATAAATGGCCGCCTTGAGGCTGCAAGAAATTGCCTGTCAAAATCTTGCCGCTTTTTAAAAATTTTGCCGCTCAAGTCAAAAACCTTGGTGTCGATATTCTGCGGCCCAATGCCGTCGTTATGGCTGAAAGCGTTGTTATGGCTGACTTGGCTCTCTTTATCTCTACTTCGTGCTCTTGGTTGGCACAAAATTAGCTTATGTCCCTGTGATTGTAAATTTTTAGCCTAAACTACGCTAAGGGGAAAGACCATGCCACAAGTTATTAATACAAACGTCAGTTCGCTAAATTCACAGCGGCAATTAAACCGTACTCAAACAGTCCAGACTACAGCGATGGAACGGCTATCATCGGGATTGCGGATCAACAGCGCCAAGGATGACGCGGCCGGCTTAGGCATCACAGACCGCATGACTTCGCAAATCAGAGGCTTGGATCAGGCTGTTCGAAACGCTAACGACGGCATCTCATTGTCACAAGTGGCGGAAGGCGCGCTGCAGGAATCGACTAATATTTTGCAAAGGATGCGTGAGCTGGCCGTGCAGTCGGCGAATGATTCCAACAGCGCCTCAGACCGCGCGAATCTGCAAAAAGAGGTGGCGCAGCTGCAAAGCGAATTGGACAGGATTGCCAACTCAACCACTTTTAACGGTAAAAAATTATTGGACGGCAGCTTTTCGGGGCAGCAATTTCATGTCGGTTCCCAGGCCAATCAAACTATTGATGTGACGATTGGTGGCGCTACGACCGAGATTTTAGGCAATCACCGCCTGACTAACGAAGATGCGGCGACCACGGCCATGAATGATGCGGTCGGTGCAAGCTTAGTTAATAACGTGTTGGCTCAAACATTGACAGTTTCAGGAAGCCTGGGCTCGAAAGATATCAGTGTTGGCGCTAATGATTCAGCCAAAAGCATCGCCGATGCCGTAAATGCCAATTCAGAAAGCACCGGCGTTACCGCGACGGCGATTACCTATGCAAAACTGGATGCCGTTGGCGCGACCGGCACGCTTAGCTTTACGCTGAACGGCAAAAATGAGGCGGCCGGCGATGCGGTGACTGTGTCAGCCAATGTCACCGATGTGAATGATTTAACCACGCTGGCGAATGCGGTCAACGACCAAGCCGGTAAAACCGGCATTACTGCCACGCTGACCGATGATAAAAAAGGCGTGATCCTGAAGAACACCGAAGGCTATGATATCGTCATCGATAAACTGACGCATTCGACAGCAGCGACAACGGTCGATATCACCGGTTTGCAAGAAGATGGCAGCACGGTGGCGGGCGTCAAGGCGACTGTCGCTGGCGGCGGTGTATCAGGCACCGATGCCGCGACCATCGGCGGCAGTCTGATTATGGATTCAGATAAAGCCTTTACCGCGACAAGTTCAGATGCCACAGGCGGCATATTCGCAGCCACAACGCCGCAATCGTCTACTTTGCAGAAAGTCTCCAGTATCGATATCGGCACACAAGCCGGCTCTAACAATGCCTTATCGGTTATCGATGGCGCCTTGGCGGCCATTTCCAATTCACGGGCGGATCTGGGTGCTGTACAGAACCGGTTCAGTTCAACGATTGCCAACCTGGAGAACGTCTCGCAGAACGTGTCGGCGGCACGTTCACGGGTTCAGGATGCCGATTTCGCCAAGGAATCAGCCAACCTGGCCAGAGGGCAGATATTGCAGCAGGCGGGTACCGCCATGCTGGCGCAGGCCAATGCCTCAACCCAAAATGTGATGCAGCTTTTACAAGGCTAAATGCAATGAAATTCAACAGGGGCGATCGACAAGTCGCTCCTGCGATTGAACAGAATTTCGTAGCTGATCTGTTTTTTAGATTAATGAAAATATTGTTGAAAAAATTTTAAAGTTTCTTGAGGCGATGACGATAACACTTATGAAATAAAAATTTCATTATCTAGTTTAGGAGATGGGTCATGGCTCAAGTTATTAATACAAATGTATCTTCATTAAATGCCCAACGCCAGTTAAACAGGTCCTCAGCGGCTCAATCAACGGCGATGGAAAGGTTGTCTTCCGGTTTAAGAATCAACAGCGCCAAGGATGACGCGGCCGGCCTAGGCATTGCGGATCGGATGACTTCGCAAATCAGAGGTTTGGATCAATCAGTCAGAAATGCCAATGACGGCATCTCATTGTCGCAGGTGGCTGAGGGCGCGCTGCAGGAATCGACTAATATTTTGCAAAGGATGCGTGAGCTGGCCGTGCAGTCGGCGAATGATTCCAACAGCGCCTCAGACCGCGCGAATCTGCAAAAAGAGGTGGGGCAGCTGCAAAGCGAGTTGGATCGTATTGCTAACACCACGACTTTTAACGGTAAAAAATTATTGGATGGCAGCTTTTCGGGGCAGCAATTTCATGTCGGCTCCCAGGCCAATCAAACTATTGATGTGACTATCAGCGGGGCTACTACAGAAATACTGGGTAACCACCGCCTGACTAACGAAGATGCGGCGACCACGGCCATGAATGATGCGGTCGGTGCAAGCTTAGTTAATAACGTGTTGGCTCAAACATTGACAGTTTCAGGAAGCCTGGGCTCGAAAGATATCAGTGTTGGCGCTAATGATTCAGCCAAAAGCATCGCCGATGCCGTAAATGCCAATTCAGAAAGCACCGGCGTTACCGCGACGGCGATTACCTATGCAAAACTGGATGCCGTTGGCGCGACCGGCACGCTTAGCTTTACGCTGAACGGCAAAAATGAGGCGGCCGGCGATGCGGTGACTGTGTCAGCCAATGTCACCGACGTGAATGATTTAACCACGCTGGCGAATGCGGTCAACGATCAGGCCGGTAAAACCGGCATAACTGCCACGCTGACCGATGATAAAAAAGGCGTGATCCTGAAGAATTCCGAAGGCTATGATATCGTCATCGATAAACTGACGCATTCGACAGCAGCGACAACGGTCGATATCACCGGTTTGCAAGAAGATGGCAGCACGGTGGCGGGCGTCAAGGCGACTGTCGCTGGCGGCGGCGTATCAGGCACCGATGCCGCGACCATCGGCGGCAGTCTGATTATGGATTCAGATAAAGCTTTTACGGCAACATCTGATAGTGCTACGGGCGGCATATTCGCAGCCACAACGGCACAATCGTCTACTTTGCAGAAAGTCTCCAATGTTGATATCGGCACACAAGCCGGCTCTAACAATGCCTTATCGGTTATCGATGGCGCCTTGGCGGCCATTTCCAATTCACGGGCGGATCTGGGCGCGATTCAAAACCGGTTCAATTCAACGATTGCCAACCTGGAAAACGTCTCGCAAAACGTCTCGGCGGCACGTTCACGGGTTCAGGACGCCGATTTCGCCAAGGAATCAGCCAACCTGGCCAGAGGGCAGGTATTGCAGCAGGCGGGCACGGCCATGCTGGCGCAGGCCAATGCCTCTTCGCAAAACGTGCTGTCTTTGTTGCGGTAACGATAGGTAGAAAAAAGCGGCAGATTATTGCCGCTTTTTTTATTGGGTTTAATAAAACACGAGGACGTGATGATGGATATCAGTAATGTTTCATCCCCGGTTGCAAATGTTGCCAAGCTCGTAGCTGTCCAAAATACCGAAAATCAGGATCAGGCATTATCGACTGAAGCGCAAAAAGATAATTTGAAAGCCGATAGCGAAAATAAGGGTTCAATACCAGGAATCGATGAGGAAAAAATAGATAGAGCGGTTGCCGATGTTAATGAGTTTTTCCAAAGCGAGCAGCGGAAGTTGTCGTTCTCTGTCAACAAGGATATAGGCAGTGTCGTGGTTGAGGTAAGGGATGTCGAGACCGATGAGGTTATCCGGCAAATACCGTCGGAGTCCGTTATAAAGCTGGCGGCACAGTTGAATGAATTAATCTCTGATACGGGCTCTGTTGGCGTACTGTTAAAAGAGAAGGTATGATTTTTTTGCGGGGGAATTAAGAAATGGCTGTATCTTCACTGGGGTTAGGTTCTGGACTTGATATACGGAGTATAGTCAATGGCTTGGTGGAGGCTGAGCGCCAGCCGAAGACATTCCAGCTGGCTCGACAGGAAGCCAGCCTTCAAGCCAAAATTTCTTCCTTCGGCAGTTTTAAAAGCGCGCTGTCCGAATTCAGATCCTCGCTGGCGGGATTAAGGCAAAGCAGCCAGTTCAATTCGTTAAAGGCATCTTCCAGTGACAGCTCGGTCGTAACGGCTTCCGTCGCCAGCAATGCCGATGTCGGTAAGTTCAGCATTGAGTCTAAACAGCTGGCGCAAGCCAACAGCCTGGCTTCGGCCGGATTTGCCGATGTCAATACAGCCATAGGCACCGGCACTATCACCATCAAATTCGGCACTACCGATTACGATGCGGAAACCGATACTTATAACGGCTTCACGCAAAACGCGGCCAAGGGCACGTTAACGCTGGCGATAGATTCAAGCAATAACACCTTAACCGGTATCAGGGATGCCATCAATAAGGCCAATTCGGATGTCAGCGCCTCCATTGTGTTCGATGGCAGTGCCAATCATTTGGTACTGACATCCAAGGAGACGGGGGCTGCCAATAGCCTTCAGATCAGTGTTGATGATCCGAGCCTGTCGGCCTTCGAGTTTAATGACGCGGCCACGAATTTAACCCAGACGCAAGCGGCCAAGGATGCCATCATGAGCGTCAATGGACTGGATGTTCACAGTGCCACGAATACATTTTCAGATACGATCAAAGGCGTGACTTTTGATCTCCAGCAGGCAAGCCCGGGCAAGACAATAACGATTGATGTGGCCCGCTCCCAGGCTGATATTGTCGGCGCGCTGCAAGGTTTTGTGGACGGTTATAATGCGCTGGCCCAAAACGTTAAGGATTTGACGCGATACAATGCCGACACCAAATCAGCCAGCGTCTTGCTGGGCGATGCCACGGTGCGTTCGGGCATGGCGCAGATACGTTCCGTTTTGGGTGATGTTGTGGGAGGACTGGAAGGCAGTTCAATCAGAACCTTGAACGATCTGGGATTGTCGACGGTCGCTGACGGTACGCTGTCTTTCGACAAAAACAAGTTTACAGCCGCTCTGAATAAGGACCCTGAGGGCGTTGAGGCGGTTTTTTTGGCGATAGGCCGGTCGGATAACGCGGGCATGAAGTATGTCGCCAGTTCCGATACGACAACTGCCGGCAAATATGTGGTTAATGTGACTCAACCGGCTACGCAAGGGAGTTTAAGCAACGCCGCGATTTCCGATCTGACCGTGACGGCAGGCGTCAATGACAGCTTCAGCATCCGGGTTGATGGCGTATTATCGGGGCAAATCAGTTTAACGGCCGGCGTTTATGCGACTGGTGCGGATCTGGCGGCTGAAATTCAATCCCGAATCAATGGCGATGCGGCTTTAAAAACCGGCGGCGTCAAGGCGCAGGTAACTTATGATACCGTTAATAATCGCTTCGATATCACGTCCAATGCCTATGGCTCGACATCCAGTGTCGATATCGTGACTTCAACGGCCGGAAGCTTGGGGTTGAATCCCGCTACCGGCATAGCCGGCACTGATGTCGCCGGTACGATTGGCGGACAGGTCGCCACGGGCAAAGGTCAGACGCTGACGGGAGCTAATGGTCTGGCGTTGTTTATTGACAGTGAAGCGAACGGCGATTTGGGCACGATTAATTTTTCCAGGGGCTTAATGGAGCGGCTCGATTCCATTTTAGGCGGATTGTTAAACAGTGACGGCGCATTAAACGCAAAAACGGCGGGCCTGCAAAAAAGCCTCGACTTGATCGGCAAGGAAAGGGACAGCCTGAATGCTAAAATGGCTAATCTCGAGGCTCGCTTGTTAAAACAGTTTAATGCCATGGATAGCTTGCTGGGGCGCTTTCAAAGCATAGGTTCGGCTTTAGGGCAGCAGTTGGCCGCGCTCCCGACCTATAATTCTTCAGATAAAAAATAATAGACAGGTAATAAAATGAACGCAGTGACTCATCGCGCAATGAATCAATACAAGCAGGTTGGAACTCAGATCAATGCCGACTCCGCCGATCCGCATCAACTGATCGTCATGTTGTTTGACGGCGCTCTGGAGCGGATTGCAATCGCTAAAGGCGCTATTTTTAGACAGGATATTGCCGAAAAAGGCCAAAAAATTGGTAGAGCCATTGCCATCATCGATGGACTAAGGGCGTCCCTGGATAAGGATAATGGCGGGGAAATTGCTGAAAACCTGGATGATTTATATGATTACATGCAGCGTCGATTGTTGGATGCCAATATCAACAGCGATGTTGAAATCCTGGATGAAGTCACCGGCCTGATCAAGGACGTCCGGGAAGCCTGGGTGGCCATTCCCCTTCAGGACAGATACGTGGGAAATTGATCAATGTCTCTGTCAATTCAGCAGAATAAACTAGCTGAAATCATTGATTTTACAGATAAAATGCTCGGTTATGCCAATGCGGGAGACTGGGAGTCGGTGGATGCCTTGCAACGCATCAGGGACGGCGTGATCACGGATTTTTTCTCCGATAGCGTAATAGTCGAGGCGGATTTTCTTGCCGAACAGATTCGCCATATTTTGAAGGTCGATAAGGAGATTATGGCCTTAGGTTGGTTGTATAGAAACGATCTGCAGGAGCAGCTAAGGAAAATCCAGCAAGGAAAAAGCGCCGTTAAAGCCTATTCGGCGCTGTAATCAATCTCAGGTCCTGTTCAGGATCAGTTCCAAAACCAGCTTACTGCCGAAATAAGCCAGAAGCAGCGATACAAAGCCGAGCAATGTCCACTTTATCGCTGTCTGGCCTCGCCAGCCGTGACGGCTGCGACCGATAAGCAGACCCGAAAAAATAAACCACGCCAGTATCGACAGCACGGTTTTATGAACCAAATGCTGGGCAAATAAATCCTCTATGAATATAAAGCCGCTGATCAACGAAATGGTCAGGAAGCTAACGCCGGCGCCGAGCATTTGAAACAGCAATGATTCCATTGTTTGCAATGGCGGCAATGACAGGATAAAACGTTTGGGCGGATGGCTTTTGAGCTGCTGGTCTTGAATGGCCAGCAATATCGCTTGCAAGGCGGCAATATTCAGCAGGCTGAAGGCGATGATGGACGTCAACACGTGGATGCCCATTTGCCAGCTGTGGGTTTGAAGAGGCCGCAGTTGCTCCTGAAAGCCCAGGTTCAGTCCGAGCATGATGGCGGCGAGCGGGAATATCGCGATGCCCAGTTTTTCGACCGGCTTGCTGAGCGTTGCTGTTAATAACAGCAGGGTAACAATCAGTGACACCATTGCGGCGGTGCTGATAAAACTGAAATTAAAGCCATGCTCATTGCGGAAGTCGATAAGGGTGTAAGCCAGATGGGCGAATGCGGCCCCCCAGGCCAGATAAAGCGGAGTCCGACTGATATCACCCCGGTGAAATTTTTGGACAATAAGCAGTGTGCTGCCCAAATAGGCACAGATAGAAAGGGCGGCGAGGACAGTAGCGTTCATTTGGCTGTGTTTTCTTGTGTTTAATGGGCCTTGCTGTCATTATCGCGACTAAAGCGCCCCGCCCAATCAAAATTCACTGAGCTTGATCGGGAGCGGCCGGTTAAATTTGCGCTTAGGAATGGGAATGAAACAAGACCCGCGATTGGGGCAGGATTTCTGTTCCTGTTCAACGACTGCATGGATGCAGGAGGTAGAGCAACGCATGGAGCAGTTGCCGAGGCGCGCAAACAGCCGCATGGCCAGCTATGTAGCTGTTTGCGCAACGCCGGTGATGAACGGAATGCCAAGCCAGTAGCGGGAGTTATAAAATTCACGTTCCTTAAGGGCTAATGTTTAATTTAATCAATATATTAAAAGCCGATACTTGTAGGGGTAATGTCATTACCCAGGACATAACAGCGAGTGGTGCAAAGGTCTCAATGGGTATGTTAATATAACCCGCTAAATAGTCCTAGCCCATTTGTGCTAGGCGGCGGTTTCCATGTAAATATTCAGCCCGGCATATTTTGATCTGACTGGATGGGCTTCGGTGAGGATTGAAGCGCCTTCCGCCCATAGAGAATCTGAATAATTACGTTCCCTTGATTACAGAATAAAGACACAGATATGTTTGATAATTTAACCGATCGATTAAGTAATACTCTTAAGAAAGTTAAGGGCCAAGGGCGGCTGACGGAAAGCAATATCAAGGAAACATTGCGCGAAGTGCGCATGGCGTTGCTTGAGGCTGATGTGGCCCTCCCGGTAGTGACGGATTTTATTGAACGTGTCAAGCAGGGCGCACTGGGCCAGGAAGTTCAGACCAGCCTTTCGCCGGGACAATCGCTGGTCAAGCTGGTTCAGGCTGAACTGGTCAAGGTGATGGGTGAGGCGAATGAGGGGCTTGACCTGAAAGCGGTTCCGCCGGCCGTCATTTTAATGGCGGGTCTGCAGGGTGCCGGTAAAACCACGACAGTTGCCAAACTGGGCCGTTGGCTGAAAGAAAATCAAAAGAAAAAAGTCGGCGTCGTCAGTGCCGACGTTTATCGACCTGCCGCTATCAAACAGCTACAGACGCTGGCCGATGACCTTTCCCTGGATTTCTTTGAAAGCGATATTTCCCAAAAACCGGTGGATATCGCAAAAAATGCAATCGAGGCGGCGAAGAAAAAATTCCTCGATGTCATTATTATCGATACCGCCGGCCGTCTGCATATCGATGACGAGATGATGGGCGAGATCAAGGAATTGCACGCGGCAATCGATCCGGTCGAAACCTTGTTCGTCGTCGACAGCATGACCGGCCAGGACGCGGCCAATACAGCCAAGGCCTTTAACGATGCGTTAACATTGACCGGCGTGATTCTGACTAAAGCCGACGGCGATGCGCGCGGCGGTGCGGCATTGTCCATCCGCCATATTACCGGCAAGCCTATCAAGTTCATCGGTGTGGGCGAGAAAACCAGCGCTTTGGAGCCGTTTTATCCTGATCGTCTGGCTTCCCGTATTTTGGGTATGGGCGATATGCTGGGTCTGATTGAAGAGATCGAGCAGAAAGTTGATAAGCAAAAAGCCGAAAAGCTGGTCAAGAAGATACAGAAAGGCAAGAGCTTTGATCTTGAGGATTTTCGTGAGCAGCTGCAACAGATGCATAGCATGGGCGGAGTCGGCTCCATGCTGGACAAGTTGCCCGGTATGAGCAGTATTCCGCAGGAAATGAAGGACAAGGTTAACGATAAGGAACTGGGGCGCCAGATCGCCGTGATAAATTCCATGACCATGCAAGAACGTCGTTTTCCTGATTTGATTAAAGGCAATCGTAAGAAACGTATTGCGGACGGCTGCGGGCAGCAATTGCATGACGTTAATCGAATTCTGAAGCAATTCAAAATGATGGAAAAAATGATGAAGCGTTTCAAAAAAGGCAATATAACCAATATGATGCGCGGTATGAAAAGCAATCTTCGCGGTATGAGAATGTAGTTTTTATCGGCCATCGGCGCTTCAGTTGACAGCTTTTTTTGCATAGATGCCGATGGCCGCTTAACGTTTTTTACAGCCTCTTAAGCGATGTCATGAACTCATGAATGAATTTATTCTTCACTTATGTCGAAAATCGCGTAAAATAGGCGGATTAAATTTTGACTAAATGTTTTTGAGGAACTTAAATGGTAACCATTCGTCTTGCTAGAAGCGGCGCAAAAAACCGTCCTTTTTATCATGTGATTGTGACTGATAGCAGAAACAGCCGTGATGGCCGTTATATTGAACGGCTTGGTTTTTTTAATCCTGTAGCTCGCGGCAATGAAGAAAGATTGCGTCTGGATTGCGCCCGTGTCGAATATTGGAAAGCTCATGGCGCGCAACCTTCTGACCGTGTTGCAAAGTTGATTAAAGACGCACAGAAAGCGGCTGCATAATCTGAATTTGTCAGCGCGGGAAGATATAAACGTTGGCAAGATTTCCGGCGTTTTCGGGATAAAAGGATGGGTTAAGGTCTTTTCTTTTACCGATCCGAGAGAAAATATTTTAAATTATTCTCCGTGGTTGCTGAAAAAAGGTAGCGAGACAAGGCAGCTTGCTGTTACTGACGGTAGTTTGCACGGCAAGGCGGTAGTCGCTCAACTTGACGGTGTCAATGATAGGGATCAGGCTGCTGGTCTTATCGGATGGGATATTTTTATAATCCATGAGCAATTGCCGGCGGCGACGGAAGGCGAATATTACTGGTCCGATTTGATCGGATTGAAGGTTGAAACCGTCGAGGGCGTCCAGTTGGGCGAGGTCGGCAGTCTGCTGGAAACCGGTGCGAATGACGTAATGATCGTTCAGGGTGAGCGAGAGCGGGCAATTCCCTTTTTACAGGGGCAGACCATAATTAATATTGACTTGGATGCCGGCATGATAATTGTCGATTGGGATCCGGAATTTTAATTATGCAGTATGCGCTTTGATGTCGTAACACTATTCCCGGACATGGTGACCGCAGCGGCCGGTTACGGTGTCACAGGACGGGCTATTGAGCGTGGCATCGTGCACCTGTCAGTCTGGAACCCGCGTGATTATACGCACGACCGGCATAGAACGGTCGATGACCGGCCTTACGGGGGCGGTCCCGGTATGGTCATGAAATACCAGCCGTTGCATGATGCGGTTTGTGATGCTAAACAGGCTGGCACCGGAGCCGCCAAAGTCGTTTATTTGAGCCCGCAGGGCAAACCGATAACGCAGGCTTTGCTGTCGGAAGCTTGTGATGTTTCTCAATTGATTTTAGTGGCAGGGCGTTACGAGGGAATCGATGAGCGCTTTGTTGAGTTGGTTTGTGATGATGAATGGTCTATCGGCGACTATGTCATCAGCGGCGGTGAACTGGCGGCACTGATAGTGGTCGATGCGGTAACCCGTTTATTGCCCGGCGTGCTCGGGGACGAGGATTCCGCGCAGCAGGACTCTCATATGAATGGCCTGCTGGATTATCCGCATTATACGCGGCCGGAACAGCTGGAAGGACATGCGGTGCCGGCGGTTTTACTGGGCGGCAACCATGCGGATATAGACCGCTGGCGTATGAAGCAGGCTTTGGGAAGAACGTGGCGGAGACGGCCGGATTTATTGAAAAAAAAGAATTTAAACGCAGAGCAGGAAAAACTGCTTAACGAATTTAAAATTGAAGTTGATGTTAAATAGGGTGTGGCAATGAGCAATATTATTGATGTATTGGAAGCAGAACAGCTGAAACAGATTCCTGACTTTGGTCCAGGCGACACAGTTGTTGTACAGGTTAGGGTAAAAGAAGGTGAGCGTGAAAGAATTCAGGCTTTTGAAGGCATTGTGATTGCGAAACGCAATCGCGGATTAAACTCCGCTTTCACAGTAAGAAAAATTTCTCACGGTACAGGCGTCGAACGTGTTTTTCAAACTCATAGCCCTATGATCAGCGAGATCACTGTTAAACGTCGCGGTGATGTGCGGCGCGCTAAATTGTACTACTTGCGTGATCTGACCGGTAAAGCGGCTCGTATCAAAGAAAAACTTTGATCGGTTTTTTGATGCGCATGTAAAAAAGGCAGCTATGAGCTGCCTTTTTTATGTCTGGGATATCGCGCTTATGGCTATTATAGGGCCGGATTCATTCGGCCTGGGCAGAGGATCATTTAACCAATCCGGAATTATTACCATGCCATTCGTCATTCATTGGGTTGAAAATTGTTCGGGGCCTGAGACGGTGTTCAAGATTCAAACACCCGCCGGCAATCTGGTCTTATTCGCTCGAGGCGATGTTTTGTTCAAGACGGACTGGGAGTTTGCCGGAGATCCGTTCCAAATTGTTACTGGTGAGCATGATATACAGCGGCAATTAAACCAGTATTGGCTGACTCCGGAAAAACCCATCCACCTGAAGCTGTTAAAGCAGGGCAGCGATTATAGAAACAAGGTCTGGGCGGAGCTCTGCCGCATACCATTCGGCGCAACGATCACTTATTCGGCGCTGGCCCGCAGAATAGGATCGGCTGCGCGAGCTGTCGGTAATGCCTGTCGGGATAATCCTTTTCCGTTGATTATTCCCTGTCACCGGGTGGTGTCCGTATCCGGGATGGGCGGTTATGCCGGGAAAACAGACGGGGATTTCATGACCATAAAAGCCAGGTTACTGGATTTTGAAGCGGCCTACAAAAAATGAACGCGGCAGCAGGCTTTATCGATCAGTTTCTGGATGCGGTCTGGGTAGAGCAAGGCCTGAGCGAAAATACGTTGTCGGCCTATGGCAGTGATTTGAAAATTTTTGCTCAATGGCTGGCGGGGAAGTCCATATTGGATGTCGACGGCAGCGATATATCAAGGTTTTTGGCAAGCCGCTATAAAGATGGCATAGGCAACCGGTCGTCGGCGCGTATTCTGTCCAGTCTGAGGCGGTTTTATGGTTATTATCTCAGGGAAAACCGTATCACAGTCGATCCGACCGCGCTGATAGAATCGCCGCACATCGGCCAGCCATTGCCGACATCGCTGTCCGAAAACGACGTCGAATTGTTGCTGAATGCACCTGAAGTAACAAATGCGCTCGGGTTCAGGGATAAAGCCATGCTGGAAATGCTTTATGCCACGGGACTTAGGGTATCGGAGCTGGTCAATTTGAAGTTTGAGCAGGTCAGCTTCAGGCAGGGCGTGGTCAGAATTACCGGCAAAGGCAATAAGGAGCGGCTGGTGCCGGTCGGTGAAGAGGCAATGAGCTGGCTGGAAGACTATATGAGCCAGGCGCGGAAAAGCCTTCTGGGAGAGCGTCAGTGCGATTATCTGTTCGTGACCAACCGTGCCACCGGCATGACGCGGCAGGCCTTCTGGCACATCATCAAGCGCCATGCCAAAAAAGCCGGCATTAATAAAGAGCTGTCACCGCATACGCTCAGGCATGCCTTCGCGACGCATCTATTGAACCATGGCGCGGATTTACGTGTCGTGCAACTCTTGCTGGGGCATTCCGATTTATCCACTACACAGATCTACACGCATATCGCCCGCGAAAGATTAAAAGATTTACATTCAAAATTTCATCCAAGAGGATAGTTAACATGGCACAAAATATTCACCCGACTGCCTATATTGCACCGGATGTATCATTACCGGAAGATATAACGGTAGGCCCGTTCGCCGTTATTGAATCGGGTGTGGAGTTGGGGCGGGCTTGTCAGATCGGCGCGCATGCCGTTGTGCACCAATATGTGAAAATGGGCGAGGGCAATATCCTGCACCCGCATGCCGTTCTGGGCGGGCTGCCGCAGGATGTCAGCTTTAAACCCGAAACGGTTTCCTGGCTGATAATCGGCGACAACAATCATTTTAGAGAAGGGTTTACAGCGCACCGCGCTTCCAAGGAAAACGGCGAGACGCGCATAGGCTCGGGTTGTTTCTTTATGAATAACAGCCATGTCGCGCACGATTGCAAAATCGGCGATTATACTATCTTCGCCAATAATGTCGCCATCGGTGGCCATGTTGAAGTCGGCGACAGGGTTTTCATGGGCGGGGGCGTTGTCGTGCACCAGTTCTGCCGGGTCGGTTCGTATGCGATTGTGCAGGGCACGACAGGTCTTAATATGGATGTTATCCCTTTTATGCTGGTCGGCGGACGTCCTGCCCGGCATTATAAGCTGAATTCGGTCGGCTTAAGGCGGGCCGGCATTACCGGCGACCGCTATAACGTGCTTTCAGCGGCATTCCGCTTGTTGAAAAACAAACAAAGTCTGGATTCGCTGGAAGAAACCGAAGAGTTGAAGCAATTGAAGGACTGGCTGGCTGTTAAATCCAAACGCGGCTTGCATGGGTTTATCGATATTTCCGCTTAGGATTCGGCTAAAAATGACCTCCGATATCCCTTCAGGTTAAGGCCATTTCCGGCCAATGGCCGTCCCCGTGGAAGCGATGCCCGCATCGCTTCCACCATTGTTACCCACATTTAAAACCAGGCCATTATTCAATGCCTAATCCTTAGTTTCATTATGCCAGTGCGCATAACCAACCTTGTCGGGTCTGGCGCATTCGGATCTGTTATCATAACCGGTTCAATGGCGGCATTCCCGCGGCCATTCGCGTTAATAAAGAGCCTTTGTGAACACTGTTGAATTCTCAGCTTTACCGTTAAACCCCGCCCTGCTTGATAATATTGAATCCCTCGGTTACAGCCAATTAACCCCGATCCAGGCAGCAAGCCTGCCGCTTATTCTTGAAGGCAAGGATGTCATCGCGCAGGCCAAGACGGGTAGCGGCAAGACGGCTGCTTTCGGTATTGGCCTGCTGTCGCGATTGGATCCGAGCAGTTTCAGAGTGCAGGCGTTGGTGATTTGCCCAACCCGGGAACTGGCCGACCAGGTATGCAAGGAAATCCGCAGGCTGGCCCGCTTTACTCAGAATATCAAGGTACAGGCCTTGTGCGGCGGCGTGCCGTTTGGGCCGCAGGTCGGTTCGCTGGAGCATGGCGTGCATATTGTTGTCGGCACGCCCGGGCGATTGCAGGAGCATCTGCGCAAAGGCAGTCTGCGCTTAAGCAATCTCAAGATGCTGGTGCTGGATGAGGCGGACCGGATGCTGGATATGGGCTTTGCAGAGGCCATTGCCGATGTCATTTCCTATACGCCGAATCACAAACAAACCATGCTGTTTTCCGCCACTTATTCCGACCCGATACGGGAAATGAGCCGGCATTATCAGTATAAGCCTGTGACGGTCAGTGTCGAGGCTCATCATCTTGACAGCGATATCGAGCAGCGCTTTTACCAGACAGCGAAAGCGCGCAGAGCCCATGCGCTGGGCTATCTTCTGGCCTACCATCGGCCTGAATCGACAGTGGTTTTCTGCAATACCAAAAAAGACTGCCAGAACCTGGCTAGTGAGCTTCAGGCAAGCGGCTTTTCCGTTCAGTGTCTGCATGGCGACCTGGAGCAAAAGGACCGGGACAAGGTCTTAGTGCGCTTTGCCAATAAAAGCTGTTCCATCCTGGTGGCCACCGACGTGGCCGCCCGCGGCCTGGATATCAAGGATCTGCAAGCGGTAATCAATTATGAACTGCCTTGGGACCCTGAAGTGTATGTGCACCGGATCGGACGTACCGGGCGTGCCGGGAAAAAAGGTCTGGCGCTCAGTTTATGCACGGAACAGGAAGCCGTGCGGGTAAAAGCCATTGAGGATTACCAGAATGCACCGGCGATTTGGGATGAAGTGGCGCCTTTTCAGATGCGGCACGAACATCGGTTCGAGCCGCCCATGGTGACATTGCATATAGACGGAGGGCGCAAGAATAAAGTGCGTCCGGGCGATATTCTGGGGGCATTAACCGGCGAGGCAGGCCTGGCGGGCAGCGAAGTCGGCAAGATTGACATTTTTGATCTGCAATCGTTTGTCGCTGTCAAACGAGGCAGCGTTGACAAGGCGCTGGCGCGATTAAAGGCAGGAAAGATAAAAGGGCGCGGTTTTAAGGTGCGTAAAGCCAGTTGAGAGGCCCGCGGATTGGGACGGCAGGCCGGGGTTTCGCTAAAGCGTCAGCCCGGCCGGCATAAATCCTGATTTCGCCCGAAAGTCAGGCGGCTGTTTAACCCAATCCCAAGCGTATGGACGCGACTGCCAAAAGTCACGCCGCCCGTTGAAAGTCAGGCGCGGCTTCTGGCTTGGAATTGTCCTTTACTCTGTGTGCTTGACGGTCGGCGCGGCGGATTTGAATTTCTGCCGGGGCGCGCTCCGCGCGGTTTTGCAGGCGGTTCGGGGGGCGCGACTTCGGACGCTTCAAAGCCGGCAATCTGTTCGCGTTTGATAGGCTTGCCGATCAGTTTCTCAATAAGCCGCAGGGCGCTGTACTCGTCATGCGAGACTAATGAGACCGCTTGGCCTTCCTCGCCGGCCCGCCCGGTACGTCCGATTCTGTGCACATAATCGGCCGGCGCGCGGGGCAGTTCAAAATTGACTACGTGCGGCAGCAGCGCAATATCGATGCCGCGTGCCGCCACATCGGTCGCTACCAGCACGCGCAGTTCACCGGCTTTAAAGCCCGCCAGTGCGCTGGTTCTGGCGCCCTGACTCTTGTTGCCATGAATGGCGGCGGCTTTGATATCGGTTTTGTTGAGCTTTTCGGTCAATCTATTGGCGCCATGTTTGGTGCTGGTAAACACGAGCACTTGCCGCCAGTCGTTTTCTTTTATCAAACGGCAGAGCAGTTCCGCTTTCTGGGGTTTGTTGACGGTGTAGACGATTTGTTCAACCAGTTCGGCGGCAGTATTGCGCGGCGCCACTTCGATTTTTACGGGATTGACCAGAAGACCGGTCGTGAGCTTGCGGATATCGTCGGAAAAGGTTGCCGAAAACAGCAGGTTTTGCCGTTTTTTCGGCAGCAGTGCAATGATCTTGCGGATATCGCGAATAAAGCCCATGTCCAGCATGCGGTCGGCTTCATCGAGCACCAGCGTTTCGACTTTATCCAGTTTGACCGCATTCTGGTTGACCAGGTCCAGCAGTCGGCCCGGCGTCGCCACCAGCACATCCACGCCGCCCCTTAAACGCATCATTTGCGGATTGATTTTAACGCCGCCGAAAACGACTTCCGACTTCAGGCGCGGATGCAGGTGCGCGCCGTACTTGGCGACAGACTCGCCGACCTGGGCGGCAAGTTCCCGGGTCGGGGTCAATATCAACACTCTTATCGGCCGGTTGGCGCCATAAGACTTCTCTGATAAGCGGTGCAGGATGGGTAACGTAAATCCTGCGGTTTTTCCGGTGCCGGTTTGCGCGGCGGCCAGAAGATCGTGGCCTTTCAGTACCGCAGGAATGGCCTGTGACTGAATCGGCGAGGGTCGGGTATAGCCGGCCTCGGCAATGGCGCGCAATAGTGGATCGGATAAGCCGAGAGTGGAAAATGACATAGTAAAAGTCTCAATAGAGGGCTGATAGTGATATGAGTCTTGCAGCCTGGGTAAAGGGGATAATTCTAATAAAAACGCGTCAAGATAATGATGATTGCAGTCAACTTGTTCTCGACGTTTCGAGTGACGGGGTTAATGACGTATCGTTACGGTGATACTCGTGGTGTTAATGGCGCCCCGAGGCGGATTTGAACCACCGGCCTGTCCCTTAGGAGGGGACCGCTCTATCCAACTGAGCTATCGGGGCAAAATAAAAACGATTTTACCATAAGCGGAGGATTTAATGCTTTTTTGTTCTCGTTCCAGGATAAAAAGGTAATGCTCGAAGCCTTCCTGTGACGGATTAGCGGATTTCCACACCCGTTTATTGTCAAGGGTGAAGGATTATACCGAAATCAAAGGGCGGGTAAAATTATCACTTCGGGTTGAGCCGTCCGGGCCATAGGTCATGGTGGTCTGGGACTTGCCTTTGAGAATATGCAGCGAGCGGTTGGTATGGCGGGCCAGGAGTTCGATGCTGGCGCCGTTCTGTTCGTTCAGAGCCCGGCATTCGGCGCAAAAGGACATCAGTTTCGCCCAATTGCCGGTTAATTCGACGTTTGAGAGTCCCGCTGCCTCGGTGCGTTGAAAATAAGCCTGGACGCCGTCCTGATGATTGGGCAGTTGTTCGGTAGCCAGTACCTGGCCCAGTTGTTGGCTGAATTGCTCCAGTTGGGCGACCAGTTGTCTCTTGTTGGCGGCTATCGTGTCGATCAGTTCAGCGTCCTGGATATGCTTTAACGCTTCGGTTTCCTGGGTCAGTTGCTGATGCAGTTGTTCGGCCAACTGCAGGGCATTTAGGATCAGTTTTTCCATGATGGGAAAAGTTTGTTCTATCAGGCTCATGTGCTGTTCTCGGGCGGCAGTAATTTTTCAAACTGAATTAGTTTTTCGGCAATTTTCTCGGCATCGATCGAGTAACTGCCGTCGGCAAGCGCTTTCTTTACCGCCGCGACGCGCTCCATGTCCACGGCTGATGTTGATGATGCAAAGGCCTTTTTTATTTCCTGCGTGGCGGCCGTGATCGCAATACTATCAACTTTTCCGGGCGCCTGGGCGCTTGCTTGCTTGGGCGCCCCGGCTTCGGTTTTAGATGCTGTTTTGGGCGAGGACGGGGGATGCGCTCTGCCCGTGATTGATTCGATAGCCATGTCAAGTTTCTCCGGATTCTGTATCTGCAACTGTTATCGGCGCAATAGTATAAAACTTTAATATTTAATGGGCCGGATTTAATGATTGACGGAGACCCGTCCCGGCTCGATAACGGTAGCACGGATAATGCGTCCGGAATTCTGATTCTTGACCCGGATCAGCTGGCCCTTGATGCCGTCCATCATGGCCTGGCCGTTCATGCGTATGTCAAAAGACGGCTGTGTGGCGCTGATGATGACTTTGTCGCCTCTCTTGATGAGTTTGGGTTCAACAAAATTTTTCGCGTTGAGCACGGCACCGGCCGGCATATGGCGTAATGCCTGTTTGTTTTCAATCTGTTCCGGTTGCGTGACAAAATTCTCGTTGAGCCGGGAAACGTCTCTTTTCTCGAACGACAAGTGCCCGCGGGTAATGATCTCATCCCGTTGCACCGGCTGGGTCAAGACCAGGATGCGCTGATAAACCTTGATCACGGCCGCGACGAAAATAGACCATTTTTTATCGGCATTGCAGCGCACGCCGATTGAATTCCGGCCCGGCTTTATGACGTCGGCCGTGGTGAAAGTCTCCAGCGGCTCGGTACAGGCCGGCAATTGCAACAGGTTGTCGAGCGGCAACAGCTCGACCTCGTATTCGGCCTCGGTGTTTATATGCCGGGCAATATGATCGTTGACGAGCCCATAAATGGACTCGTGCGATTGAAACGACTCGGCCGCTTGGCCGGGTGTCACTAGTGCAAGGGCCAGGGTCAACGTGGCCGTTATATTTTTAAACATAATTAAGCGTCGGATTCATGACTTAAACAGGAATTAAGCAGGATTGATGCCAAGTAAGAACCTGTATTTTCCCAGCTTCGCTGGCCGGGCGCGGCAATTTATTGACGCCGTCTCTTTTCGGTTCGATTCCTTATATATATGGCTGCTGCAGGGCGGCCATTTTTTGCCGGGTAGCCTGTTTTTTTAATGCCCAGGCCGTCCGGAGATGAATATAGTCGCCGAAAGCCAATTATTATCTTTATGATTTGATTGAATTAATTGCTTCTTGGTATGTGTTGTGCTTTGGTATTAAGGCAAGCAATTGGAGGTAACGATATGGCTATAAATTTTGATAAGGCGCTCGGCATTCATCCTCAGGCATTGGCTTTGCGGGAAAGGCGTGCCGAAATACTGGCCGCCAATCTGGTCAATGCCGATACACCGGGATACAAAGCCCGCGATCTGGACTTTCAGTCGATTTTGAATCAAAGCATGCCGTCACATCCGGTGATGGAGCGTACCCAGCCGGGACATTTCGCCCCCGGGCAGCAATTGTTGGGCGCGCAGTTGCTGTATCGCAATCCCAATCAGGTTGCCCTGGACGGCAATACCGTCGAGGCTCATGTCGAGCAGGCCAAATACGCCGAAAATGCGGTGCAGTATCAGGCCAGCCTGGAGTTCATCAACAAGAAATTCTCGGGCTTGATGTTGGCCCTGAAAGGAGAATAAACATGTCGTCTTTTCGCATATTCGATATCGCCGGCAGCGGCATGAATGCGCAGTCGTTAAGGCTGAATCTGGTCGCCAGCAATATATCGAACGCCAACAGCGTCAGCAGCAGTACCGATCAGGTTTACAAATCCAGGCAGCCAGTGTTCGCGGCCGAGCTGAAAAATGCCCTGGACCAGAACGATGGCGCCAGCAAGGTCAACGTGCTGGGCGTGGTCGAGAGCCAGGCGCCGGCGGTCATGGAATACGCGCCGCATCATCCCATGGCGGATCAAAACGGTTACATCTACAAGCCCAACGTCAATACGGTCGAGGAAATGGCCAATATGATGTCGGCCTCGCGTTCCTACCAGAACAACGTGGAAGTCTTGAATACGGCCAAGCAGTTGATGTTGCAGACATTGAGAATGGGACAGTAAAGGAGAATAGCACATGGGTATCGGAATAGACACGATCAAGGCCTTGGGCCTGTCCGGCGCGGAACCGGCGCCGGCAAAAAAA
>SWBW01009802.1_pt1 | contig 25353 bp, 27 predicted proteins | sample 4693041 | NCBI WGS metagenome assembly SWBW01 (sample SAMN10267271, study PRJNA491770) | bioreactor metagenome | isolation source: DHS bioreactor inoculated with marine methane seep sediment | place: Japan: Omine Ridge, Nankai Trough | collected 2006-05-06 | reverse complement strand
AAAAAAAGCTGCTCGCCAATATAGAAAAAGCGACCAAGCAAAAAGTTGAGGAAATGGGCCTGCCTTCGACCGAAATCATCAACAACAAGCGTATCGCCCGCTTCAAACAGAACATTACCGATACCCTGGCGGCCGAGGAACTGAGCTTTTTCAGCCAACTGCTGGACCAATACCAGCAGGAACATAATGTTTCGGCGCTCGAAATAGCCGCCGCCCTGGCTAAGATGGTTCAAGGCGATACACCGCTGCTGATGCAACCACCCAAAAAGACCAAGGCAAGCCGGGAAGACAGGCCGGACCGGTCGCGAAAGGAAGACAGCGCCCCGAGAGAGCGCAAGTCCAGACGCGGCGGCGCGGGCATCGAAATGGAGCTGTTCCGCATCGAAGTCGGCCATAGCCATGGCGTAAAGCCCGGCAACATTGTCGGCGCCATAGCCAATGAGACAGGACTTGATGGCGAACACATCGCGCGCATTAAAATTGAAGATAATTACAGCATGGTGGAACTGCCTGCCGGCATGCCCAAGACACTGTTTCAGGAGTTGAAGAAAGTCCGGGTCGCCGGCCAACCGCTTAATATATCAAGAATTGAATCGGGTTCCAGAAAAATGGATGACGACAGTAAAAAAGCGGCAAAAAGCAAAAAAAGAATGAGTTCCACGTCCAAGCGAGCAAAGTCAAAATCCGCTGAATGATGAAATTCCGCGGGCGGCCAATCGGTCGCCCGCAACGATTCAAACCAACTGATTCCAGATGCAGGCACCGCTGGCTTTTTCGACAGCTTCCAGACGCTGCTGATGCGCCCGCAGTTCTTCTTCATTACAACGAATGACTTTCAGTGCCGGGCGATCGGCCGGCAAAACGCTGTACACCGTATTCGTGCTGACCGCCTCCTGTTCCGACAACCCTTCGTCAAGCAAGGAGAACTGCCCGCCAGTCATTATCAGGAACACATCGGCCAGAATCTCGGCATCCAGCAACGCGCCGTGCAAATCGCGGTGGCTGTTATCAATACCATAGCGTTTACACAGCGCATCCAGACTGTTTCTCTGCCCGGGATGCTTCTGGCGGGCATACGTCAGCGTATCGAATACCTCGCTGTAATCGACGACACTGCCGGTTCCGTTATTGAGCAAGGCGAATTCATGATTGATAAACCCGACATCGAACGGCGCATTGTGAATGATCAATTCGGCGCCGCGGATAAACGCGATAAAATCTTCGACAATAGCCTCGAAACGCGGCTTATCCTCTAAAAATTCATTGGTAATACCATGAACCTCGATGGCCCCCTGATCAATAACGCGGTCAGGATTGATATAAACATGAAACCGATTTTGCGTCAGACGGCGGTTCACCAGTTCCACGCAGCCGATTTCAATGATTCTATGCCCTTCCTGAGGATTAAGTCCGGTAGTTTCGGTATCCAAAACCACCTGCCTGACTTTCGGCTTTGTCATATTTTTACTCTAATATTATATAAACGCTTATGGCTCATCATCCCTTAACCTAACTGCCATGACATCACAGCTAGCATTATGCAGGACGCTATTCGCCGTTGAACCCAATAATAATGCCAGGCCATGCCGACCATGCGAACCCAGCACGATCAGATCGACCTGTTCGCGTTCGGCGATCGATACAATCTCCTGATGAGGCACTCCCCAGACCAACCACCGATCGGCAGACTCGATGCCCAGCTTATCCGCTATTTGCACCAACCGGGATTTCTTCTCTTCCAACAGATCATAGCCCGAATCGCGATCCAGCGGAATCACAGTGCCATAAGCCGTATCCGACATGGGGATATCATCCAGCACATGGATAATGCTCAGTCGGGACCGGTATTGTTTCGCCAGCATCCTGGCTTTACGGACCACCGTATCATCATGACCGGAATAATCCACAGCCAGTAAAATATGTTGATAATCACCCATGACCTGATTTTTGATAACTTAAAACGGTTAAGTGTACCGCCATTTGCAGAGGATCATTAATCAGTTTTTTTCGCGATGTGCAAAACAACCTTATTTAATGAGGAAATCGCGCATCATGCCCATATCTTCATGCTCGAGATTATGACAGTGGTACATAAAGATCCCGGTATAATCGTTAAAAGGCTTTAAAATCGTGACCTTCTCTCCCGGCATAACCAGCACCGTATCTTTCCAGCCGCTGTCGACAAAACCCGCCGCTACCGATTCATGCGCCGACCTGAAACCCGGGTTAATTTCGCGCCTCAGCACCTGGAACTGCTCACCGTGAATATGCATGGGATGCGGCATCGCCATCATGCCTCCCATGCCCATGCCCATCCCGCCGCTAAAACCATTATCGAATGTTATAACTTGCAGAGTATTGACCGGAATGATTTCATCGGGCCGAACATCATCCATCGCGTACGAGCGTCCGTTTAGTAAAGCGGACATATGACGCATGGACAAGAGAATGTTTCTGGGATTGTCAGCATTGGCGGCATCCTGCAAGCGCAACGGCTTGATAGTCGTCAGGCGTTCAGGCAATTTATCCTGCGCCTGCACCTGCCTGGAAACCTTGACCTTCAACACAGCATAATCGCCGCCTAAAGGCAAATCGCCGCCCGACATCATGCCGCGCCCTCCCATCATGCCTCGCCCACCCATCATGCCTCGGCCTCCCATCATGCCACCGCCATGCATGCCTCCATGCATGGAGGATTCAAACGGAAGACTGCGCAGGTTCAGCTCAGTCCCTACCGGTTTACCGCTGAAATCCACCCAGATCTCGCGCCGTTCTCCCGGAGCCAGCATCATATAAGCATGTTGCTCCGGATGTTCCAGCAATCCGCCATCCACGCCAATGACCGTCATAGGGGTACCATCATCCCAAGCCAATTTATAAATGCGCGAATTAGAGCCGTTCAGCAACCTTAATCGATAGGCCCGGGTGGCAACCGGCAAGATATAATCGGGCTGGCCATTGATCATAATCTGATCGCCCAGAAACCCCTGCATGCGCTGCATCATATGGTTGTTGTAATGCAGCTGATTCTGATTGTCGAAACTGCGGTCCTGAATTGCAAGCGCGACATCATATTCGCCCTTGGGCAAATCCAGTGCCTGCTCTTCCGCGTCACTGACGATAAAGAGCCCCGCCAGACCTGAATAAACCTGTTTGGCGGTAACACTATGCGTATGGGCATGGTACCAATAGAATCCGGCCCGATTCAGAATGGTAAACTCATAGACGAATGCCTGCCCCTGATCAACGGCATACATGGGATTGCCGTCCATTTTGGAAGGAACATGCAAACCGTGCCAATGCAAAATGGATTGGGCCGGCAAATTGTTTTTCAGAATGATCCTGACCTTCTGCCCTTTTTGCAGGCGTATGGTGGGCGCGATATAGCTCGCCGCATGATTTTCTATCGCGGCTTCAGGCCCTTTCAATACCTTGCCGGAGACTTTCCAGATTCGCGTTTCAGGACCTTTGAAGATAGGAACATGGGCAACTTCCTGCGTTAATTCAATTTCCACATCCGGATCGAAATCTTTTGATGCCTGATTGCCCATCGCCATGCTTTCAGCATAGGACAAAAATGGGTAAGCAGCAGCCATTGCAGCCGTGAGTCCAGCATACTTCAACAGTTTGCGGCGCTGAATGTTAATCGTGTTTGGCATTTGGGTACTCCGGATATTGAGCAAAATTACTTTATAGTGATTTTGTAATACACAAAGTCCGGCATGTAAAGCTGAATTCTTAAATAGATACGGTTACCGCGATATGGTCAATCCGGGCGAATCCCGGCTGGTAACTGAGAAACCCTGACTATCGCGAGCTTAAAAAAGGTCCATTTCCGTATGACATCTCAGTCACTTATTACCGGACAACCATAATGCAACTTGACTGACAATCTGCTGAGCACCTTATGATTGCTTCATAAAAGGAAATAATTTATCTAGTTTTTTCCGCATTGTTAATCCGGAAATATCCGTATAGTCTCAATCGAAGTTACCCAAAGAACTAATTTAAAACTTTAAAGAGGATATTGACATGAATGACTTTCGAAAAGATATTCTGATCGGCCTGATCTTCATCGCCGGTGTTTTTGGTTTTATATCAGGTGAGTTTGTTATTTCGACCATACTGTTTGCATCCGCCGCCATTGCCGGCAACGTGATACATTACCAAGATTAAGACGAGCGTTACCGCCTGAATTACCTTGTTTAAACGCGTAACAAAGAAAAACCGATGCGTTTATCCTATCAGCCTGTTTGGAAACTCCCGACCCTATGGGTCAGGAGTTTTTTTATGATCCTGAAGAATTAATAGCGATTGCCGAGATAAGATCCGGCCGCCGCCCCGAGGCCGGCTGCTATTGGATCGCCATGCCCCATTTCATACCCCAGGGCACTGCCTACGACACCGCCGACAAGCCCTGCCCCCGTGCGCTGATCATAGTAGCCTCTGCCCGGATAGGGCGCCGGATAATAGTTAACCTGGGGCTGCGGGTGATAATGATGCACCACAGGCGGCGCGTAATAATGATGAACCTCTGCGCGCGGATAATAACCTCTGTCATGATGATGGTGATGATGACCGCGGTGGTGATGGTGATGGTGATGACCTCCAGCAGACGCGTAAGATGAATATCCAGCTATTGCCAGGGTCAGTTGCGTTAAGATGAATATTTTTTTCATTTTATCCCTCGCCATTAATGACTCAAGTTAAACCTAACCGGACGATACCGTTAAGTTTCGGTTTTAATTATTTTGGCGAGATTTTATGCCAGATTTCTTAACGCTAACTGAACAGGATTCCTGTTATAAATATATTTTTGAGAATACCGATCTTTACTGAGGTTTTTAGCTGAGGCGAATGCTCCAGCCGGCATATATCCTGCTCCCGGCTGAAACAAAAAAGGCCCCGAAAAAATCGGAGCCTTTGGAATTCATGGTGCCCAGGGGCGGAATCGAACCGTCGACACGAGGATTTTCAGTCCTCTGCTCTACCGACTGAGCTACCTGGGCATTCTTGAGGTGTTACCGTTATTCTTGTTGATTTTTTTGTAATGGTGCCCAGGGGCGGAATCGAACCGTCGACACGAGGATTTTCAGTCCTCTGCTCTACCGACTGAGCTACCTGGGCAGTACTACAAAAGAGCGCCATTAAACCCGATTCTCTGATTCCCGTCAATAAAAAATATGATTTTATTCCTGGGACTCCGCGTTCAGCGGTCGCTCGTCCCTTCGAAACAGATTGATAATAAAGCGGAATACCTTTTTTACACCCGCCCATATCCGCGGCAATAACCAGATCATCAACAGGACAAACAATACCAGGACCGCTAAGAACAGCAGTGGATGATTGATACAAGCCCAAACCCCGCCAATAACGGCAATATCCTCGCCTACGGATGCAACCCAGTTGCTGAAGGGCTCCGGCGAAGTATTGATCAGCACGCGCGTGCCGGCTTTGGTTGCATGCGTGCCTGCCGCCAGACCGCCTCCCAATATTGCCGCCGCCAACTCAACCGCCGGATTTAAATCGCCAACGGCGCCGGCAGCCAGCATCGCGCCGGCAGGGATGCGGATAAACGTATGTATCGTGTCCCAACCGGTATCGACGCCGGGCACCTTATCAGCGAAAAACTCAATAAAATACATAACCCCGGCCGCCCCCATGACCACCGGGTTAGCGACTATCTGCAAATCCGGCGGCAAATTCAAATTGCCGGTATTGGCAAGATAGCCCAGCATAAACAAGGTTGCATAAAGATTGATACCGCTGGCCCAAGCCAGTCCCATTGTCAATGCCAGCGTAGTTGATATTTGATCCAGCGCTTCCATTAAAGAGTCCTTTATTTGAAATTTGTCTCAGCATAGCCTATTTTGCTGAACTTCCAATAAACACAAAAATCTTAATCTCCGTTACACCAAGTAAACGGAGCACTTTATTTTTTACCACATTTGAACCCAGACCATGTAGAATTGGCACCATCATTTTCGTAACTTTGGGATTTTAAAGTGAGTTTTAGAGGTACAACCATACTTTCTGTTCGCCGCGGCGACAAAGTGGTGATTGGCGGTGATGGCCAGGTCACTTTAGGCAATACGGTCATGAAGGGCAACGCCCGCAAAGTACGCCGCCTATACCACGACAAGGTTATTGCCGGTTTTGCCGGCGCTACGGCGGATGCGTTCACCTTGTTCGAGCATTTTGAAGGCAAGCTGGAAAAGCACCGAGGCAACCTGACTCGCGCTGCGGTCGAAATGGCTAAAGACTGGAGGACCGATCGCGCATTGCGCAAACTGGAAGCCCTGCTGACCATTGCCGATGCAAAAACGTCATTGATTCTTTCCGGTACCGGAGATGTCATTGAACCTGAGCATGACTTGATGGCTATCGGTTCCGGCGGTGCTTTCGCGCAGGCAGCCGCGCGCGCTTTACTGGAAAATACCGATTTGAGCGCCCGCGAAATTGTCGAAAGATCGTTAAGAATAGCTGGCGACATCTGTATTTATACCAACCATAACTTGACCATCGAAGAATTGGACGCAGAACCTAACGAGTAAACGAATGACTCAGATGACACCTAAAGAAATTGTAAGCGAGCTGGATAAACATATTATCGGCCAAGCCAGCGCCAAGCGCTCTGTCGCTATCGCGTTGCGCAATCGCTGGCGCCGCCAACAGATTGATGCCGTTTTACGCGAGGAAATCACTCCGAAGAATATTTTGATGATCGGACCTACTGGCGTCGGCAAAACCGAGATCGCCCGTCGTCTGGCGCGTCTGGCCAATGCCCCTTTCATTAAAATTGAAGCCACCAAATTTACCGAAGTTGGTTATGTCGGCCGCGATGTTGAATCGATTATCCGCGACCTGGTCGACACCGCCGTCAAAATGACGCGCATGGCGGAAATGGAAAAAGTTCAGAATCGCGCTTACGATGCGGCCGAGGAAAAGGTGCTGGATATTCTGCTACCGAGAGCCGGCAGCGGCATGCTATCCGATACCGAGGAAGCGACCCGTCAGAAAATGCGCAAAAAATTGCGCGAGGGCGGCCTGGATGACAAGGAAATAGAAGTCGACGTGCATGTAGCCCCGGTAGGCGTCGAAATCATGGCGCCGCCCGGCATGGAGGAAATGACCAGCCAGTTGCAAGGCATGTTCCAAAACCTGAGCACGGGCAAAAGAAAATCCCGCAAGATGAAAGTCAGCAACGCATTAAAGGTGCTTCAGGAAGAAGAAGCCGCCAAGCTGGTTAATGAAGATGACATCAAACTGCGCGCCGTGGAAGCCGTCGAACAGAACGGCATTGTCTTCCTCGATGAAATCGACAAGATCTGCAAACGCTCCGAAATGGGCGGCAGCGGCGGCGAAGTTTCCCGCGAAGGCGTGCAGCGCGACCTGTTGCCGCTGGTTGAAGGCAGCACCGTCAGCACCAAATACGGCACCATCAAGACCGATCATATCCTGTTTATCGCATCAGGCGCCTTCCATTTGACCAAACCCTCGGACCTGATTCCCGAACTGCAAGGCCGGTTTCCCATCCGTGTCGAACTCGATGCGCTGACCGCCGAGGATTTCGTGCGCATCCTGACCGAACCGAATGCTTCATTGACCGAACAGTATCAAGCTTTGCTGGCGACGGAAGGCGTTTCGGTGACGTTTGCGCCCGACGGCATTCAACGCATTGCCGAACTGGGTTTCCAGGTTAATGAAAAAACGGAAAACATCGGTGCCAGACGACTGCACACGATACTGGAACGGCTGCTGGAAGACATTTCCTATGACGCGCCCGACCTCACTGAAAAATCCATCGTTATCGATGCCGCTTATGTCGACGGACAACTCGCCGAGTTTGTTCAGGATGAAGATCTGAGCCGTTATATTCTGTAATTTTATGCGCCTGACTGTACAACCCTGCAATACCATACCTACTGAAATAAAGCTGCATCAGGTTTCCCGCCTGCTTGAAATCAGTTTTGACGATGGCAGCGTTTTCACGCTGCCCTATGAATATCTGCGCGTCTATACCCCTTCGGCCGAAGCGGTCGGCCACGCACCGGGCCAGGAAGTGCTGCAGGTCGGCAAGGAAGACGTCACGATCATGGAAATCAAGCCGATGGGCAACTATGGCATCGCGCCTGCGTTCAGCGACGGCCATGGCAGCGGCATTTATACCTGGGATCTGTTGTACAAACTGGGCGCGGAATACCCCGCTTTATGGGCCGTCTACCTGCAGCGCCTGGAGGCAGCCGGCCATCAACGCAACGCATCGACACCATCTACAGAGCAATAACATACCAAGCATGACAATGACAAATGACAACACCACCCATTTCGGTTTCAGACAGGTAGCCAAGGAAGAAAAAGTCAACCTGGTGCGCGGCGTGTTTGATTCCGTGGCAGGACAGTACGACATCATGAACGATTTGATGTCGATGGGCATCCATCGCATCTGGAAGCGCATTGCCGTCCAACTGAGCAATGTGCGCAAGGACGAACGGGTGCTCGATCTGGCCGGCGGCACCGGCGACCTGACCATGCTGTTCGAAAAACGCGTCGGCAAGGACGGCCAGGTGGTTTTGGCCGATATCAACTCAGAAATGCTGCGCACAGGCCGCGATCGCCTGATTGACAAAGGACTGATCGGCAACATCCGCTATGCGCAAGTCAATGCCGAATGCCTGCCCTTTGAGGACAATACCTTTGATTGCGTCTGCATCGGCTTTGGTCTGCGCAACGTAACCGACAAGGACGCCGCTTTGCGTTCCATGTACAGGGTATTGAAACCCGGCGGCCGCGTCATCGTGCTGGAATTCTCACACCCGACCGACCAGGTCACGGAGAAAGTCTACGATTTTTATTCGTTTAATCTGCTGCCCAAAATCGGCAAGATCGTGGCCAAGGATGAAGACAGCTACCGCTACCTGGCCGAATCCATACGCATGCATCCGAAACAGGATGAACTGAAAAAAATGATGGAAAACGCCGGTTTCGAGCGTTGCGAATATTTCAACTTGACGCAGGGCATCGTGGCCGTGCACAGAGGTTATAAAATCTAGCATGGCCATCAAACCGTTACTGGCCGGCGTGCTGGAAACCGCGCTTAACCAGTACCTGGCACTGGATCAGGACAGCCGCTATTTTCTGGAACCGTTGGCCGGCAAGGTCATTGCCGTCACGATCCTGCCGTTCAATGAAACCATTTACCTGTGTCCGACGACAGAATCCATTCAGTGCCTGGATCATTTTCCCGGCCAGCCCGACACCCGCCTGACCGGTTCGGTCTGGGCATTGGGCCTGATGGGGCTCAGTGCCAAACCGATGCGCTCAGTGTTTTCCGGCGAGGTGAAAATTGAGGGTGATGTCCATACCGGCCGTAAATTTCAAGAACTGTTCGACAAACTGGACATCGATCTGGAAGAAAAACTGTCGCACTTCACCGGCGATATTATCGCACATCAGGTCAGCCGCTTTTTCCGCGCCGGACAGCGCTGGGGGAAGGATTCCATCGAATCCTTCAGGCTGAATACCGCGGAATTCCTGCAGGAAGAAACCCGCGATTTGCCGGCCGGACCGGAAATGGAAATTTTTTATCACCAGGTCGATGAATTGCGCACTGATTTTGACCGCCTGTTAAGTAGAGTTGAACGTCTGGACCATGCGTTAGCCAATTTAAAGCAGAAATAATCCAGCCTTGCCTTATTGACACCCTCTTTGGCGAGCGCGAGAAGCCGTGCCCGCCTACAAACCAAAGGTAAATACGTGATCCGCCCTAAATTATTATTGCGCCTGATCCATATTAACTGGGTCCTGGTCTTTCACGGCCTGGACGAAATTGTTTTAAAAACCCATTTATTCCGCCCCATTCGTTTTCTGGCCGTTTTCTCGCCCAACTACTGGCTCAAACATCAAACCGCCCCGCGTGGCGTGCGCATACGGCGCGCATTGGAAGACCTGGGTCCTATTTATGTCAAATTCGGCCAGGCGCTGTCGACCCGGAAAGACCTTTTGCCTGACGACATTGCCGATGAACTGGTCAAGCTGCAGGACAGGGTTCCGCCGTTTCCCAATGAAACCGCGCGCGGCATCATTGAACAGGAACTCGGGATGCCCATCTCGGAGGCTTTCGCCGAATTCAGTCCCGAACCCTTGGCCTCGGCCTCGGTCGCGCAGGTGCATACGGCCGTGTTGCACAGCGATGAGCGGGTCGTCGTCAAGGTCTTGCGTCCCGATATTGAAGAACGCATTCACTCCGACGTAGGCCTGCTTTATGAACTGGCCCGCTTCGCCGAAAAATTCTGGCCTGAAGCGAGACGACTGCGGGCGCTGGAAGTTGTTGCCGAGTTTGAAAAAACCACACTGGATGAACTTAACCTGGTCAGGGAGGCGGCCAATGCGACCAAACTGCGCCGCAACTTCGAGGGCTCGGATATTATTTACATCCCGGAAATCCACTGGCCGCTGACGCGCGAGAAAGTCATGGTCATGGAACGCATTCAAGGCATTCCGGTTGGCGAAATCGCCGCGCTGCGGGAAGGCGGCGCCGATTTCAAGCTGCTGGCCGAACGCGGCGTGGAAATCTTTTTCACGCAGGTCTTCCGCGACAACTTTTTTCACGCCGACATGCATCCCGGCAATATTTTCGTCGATCTGCCGGCCAAATACATCGCCGTCGATTTCGGCATCGTCGGTTCCCTGTCCCTGTCCGATCAGCGCTACCTGGCCGAGAATTTCCTGGCTTTTTTCAATCGCGATTACCGCCGGGTCGCGCAAATGCACGTCGAGTCCGGCTGGGTCCCCGGCACAACCCGCATAGAAGAGTTCGAATCGGCCATACGCAGCGTGTGCGAGCCGATCTTCGAAAAGCCGCTCAAAGATATTTCTTTCGGACAGTTGCTGCTGCGCCTGTTCCAGACCGCGCGGCGTTTCGACATGCACGTGCAGCCGCAACTGGTCTTGTTGCAGAAAACCCTGCTCAACATCGAAGGACTGGGGCGCGAGCTCTATCCCGATCTCGACTTGTGGCAAACCGCCAAGCCTTTCCTGGAAAGATGGTTTCATGAGCGCCTGGGGCCTAAAGCCAAAATCGACAGAATCGTCAAACAGTTTCCGGAACTGGCCGAGCAATTTCCGGAAATTCCATCACTGATCTATAAAGCGCTGGACAATGCCGCTCACGCCAGGCCCAATGCCGAAGCGCACAACCGCGAACTGGTACTGCTGCGTCAACAGATGGAACATAATCATCGCCGGACGGTATGGGCTATTCTGGTCAGCGCGGTTATGATCAGCATGGCGGTTTTGTTTCGGTAACTGATTCGGCGTACGGATAGTTTTATCCGGTCGCCGGTCAAGTACCCGCGAGAAGAGCAAGAAGCGGTCAGCTTTTCTTTGAGGCACTGCTAATATAGGACCCATATTTGTACGAATTCACTTGTGCCTCAGGCAATATTCGCGCTAAACGAGCGGCACGGCATTAAAGACAGCAGATGTCCCCGGTCGAATGCGCAGGTTTAATGCATAAATCAGTTGTAAAAAAATACCAATAAATAACACAAACAGGAGAGTCTACTATGTCGATTAAGAGAATGGTCGATCTGGGTTTATCAGGCAAACGCGTACTGATTCGCCAGGATTTGAATGTGCCCGTGAAAAACGGCAAGGTCACCAGCGACATCCGCATTCAGGCCAGCGTGCCAACAATTAAACAAGCCCTGGAGGCAGGCGCCGCCGTCATGTTGCTGTCACATCTGGGCCGGCCCGTTGAAGGCCAATATTCGGAAGACGCGTCATTGAAACCGGTGGCCGAGCGTTTGTCGGAATTGCTCGGCCAGCCTGTCAGACTGGAAAAAGACTGGCTGGACGGCATTGACATCAAGCCCGGCGAAGTCGTACTGTGCGAAAACGTGCGCTTTAACGCCGGCGAAGGTAAAAACAGCGATGAATTGGGCCGCAAAATGGCCGCGCTCTGCGATGTTTTTGTCATGGATGCCTTCGGCACCGCGCACCGGGCGCAGGCCTCGACGCACAGCGTCGCCAAGTACGCGCCTGTCGCCTGTGCCGGCCCTTTATTGGCCAACGAACTGGACGCGCTGGGCAAGGCGCTGGAAACGCCGGTCAAACCGTTGGTCGCCATTGTCGGCGGCTCCAAAGTATCGACCAAACTGACGGTCCTGAAATCGTTGTCTGAAAAAGTCGATCAACTGATCGTCGGCGGCGGTATTGCCAATACCTTTATTGCAGCCGCGGGTTTTCCGGTCGGCAAATCGCTGTACGAAGAAGACCTGGTTGAAGAGGCCAAACAGCTGATTGAACAGGCCAGGCGCAACAGCTCGGACATTCCCATACCGGTCGATGTCGTTTGCGCGAAGGAATTCTCGGAAACCGCCATCGCTTCAGTTAAGAAAGTCGAGGACGTTGAAGCCGATGACTTGATTATGGACATCGGCCCCGAAACGGCAAAACACTATGCGCAATTGCTGAAATCGGCCGGCACTATCGTCTGGAACGGCCCGGTCGGCGTGTTCGAGTTCGACCAGTTCGGCAACGGTACAAAGTCGCTGGCCAAGGCTATTGCCGAAAGCAGCGCCTTCTCGATCGCCGGCGGCGGTGATACGCTCGCGGCCATCGACAAATACGGCATTAATGATGATATCTCTTATACTTCCACGGGCGGCGGCGCCTTCCTTGAATTTCTTGAAGGCAAGGAACTTCCGGCCGTTTCTATTTTAAAATCACGAGCATAGAGGTTTAAGTCCGGCGGTGTTTTTTATATAATGCACCGCTCCTCCCTTTCAGTCAGCTTAAGATGGCAGAAATGAAACGGTTCTCCATCAGTCCGGTCAAATGGATTGATTTTCTTAATTTATTAGGTTTAAAAAATGGCCAGAGTCACGATCGAAGATTGTTTAGAAAACGTAGAAAACCGCTTTAAGCTGGTTTTATTAGCCAGCACCCGGGCGCGTCAGCTCAGCAAAGGCGCGGATGAATTCGTTACGCGCAATAAAGACAAAGATACGGTTGTCGCATTACGTGAAATCGCGGCGGGCCATGTCACCCCTGAAAATGTCAACCTGCTGCATCGCGCTGGCGAGAGTCACGATACCGGCACCATGTTTTAAGCCCTGACCGTATTGAATTGACCATGTTGAATATAGCCGACACAATTGAGCTTGAACGCCCTCAGGACAAACTGATCCGGCGTTTGTGCGAAACTTTGAGCGGCTATCTGGATCAGTCCCAGATCGATGAAATTGTCCGCGCCTATGAATTCAGCGCCTCCGCTCATGCCGGCCAATTTCGCAAAAGTGGCGAAGCCTATATCTGCCACCCTATTTCCGTTGCCATCAGCCTGGCTGAAATGCGCATGGATGCGCATGGCATCATGGCGGCGATTCTGCACGATGTCATTGAAGACACCCCGATCAGCAAAAAAGAATTAGCCAACCAGTTCGGCCCGGAAGTGGCGGAACTGGTCGACGGCGTCACCAAGCTCACCAAAATCGATAGCAAATCGCACGCCGAAGCGCAGGCCGAGAATGTCCGCAAAATGTTTATGGCCATGGCCAAGGATTTGCGCGTCATCATGGTTAAACTGGCGGACCGGCTGCACAACATGCAGACTCTCGGTGCCATGAAGGTGGAAAAAAAGCGCCGCATCGCCCGCGAAACGCTGGATATTTATGCCCCCATCGCCAATCGCCTGGGCATGAACAATATCCGGCACAAGCTTGAGTCGCTGGGCTTTGAGGCGCTGTATCCCTTGCGCCATGCCATTTTAAAGAACGCGGTCAGAAAAGCCCGCGGCAATCGCCGCAAGATTGTCGACACTATTGAAAGCGCGATAAAAAACCGCCTGGAACAGGCCGGACTGCACTGTGAAGTGGCTGGACGGGAAAAAAATCTTTACAGCATTTACCAGAAAATGCTGAACAAAAAAATTTCTTTTTCCGATGTTTTCGATGTCTATGCCTTCAGGATTTATTGCGACAATGTCGACAATTGTTATCGTGTATTAGGCATCGCACACAACCTGTACAAACCGATTCCGGGCCGGTTCAAGGATTACATCGCCCTGCCCAAGGCCAATGGTTATCAATCCCTACACACCATCCTGATCGGTCCTTACGGCGTGCCCATTGAAATCCAGATCAGAACGCACGAAATGCACCGCATGTCGGAATCGGGCATTGCCGCGCACTGGCTGTACAAATCCGATGACGACAAATCCGAAAAATTTCAGGCTGGCGCCAACGAATGGCTCAGGGAGTTGCTGGAAATTCAGAAATCGGCCGGCGATTCGCTGGAGTTCATCGATAACCTGAAAGTCGATCTTTTCCCGCAGGAAGTGTTCGTGTTTACACCGCAGGGCGGCATTATCAAATTGCCGCGCGGCGCGACCATTATTGATTTCGCCTATGCCGTCCATACCGATATCGGCAATGCCTGCGTTTCCGCCCGCATCGACAAGCAGCTGGTGCCGCTGCAATCGACGCTGGAAAACGGCGTCACGGTGGAGGTCATTACCGCCTCCTGGGCCCGGCCCAACCCGCTGTGGCTCAACTATGTCATTACCGCCAAGGCCCGTTCCAGCATACGTACCTATCTAAAGCATTTCAAGCAACAGGAAGCCATCAATCTCGGCCGCCGTTTGCTGGAAAAAGAGCTGCAAGCCATGCATTTGCATCTTGAAAACATCGAGCAGGACCGGATACTGGGGCTGCTCGATGCGATGTCCATTCAGAGCCTGGATGAACTGCTCGAAGACATCGGGCTGGGCAACAAAATGCCGTTCCTGATTGCCAAGCGCCTCACGCAGGACGACGTGCACGCTGCTGTCAAACTCGATAACAGCGATAGCGGCGTAAGAAACCCGCTGATCATCAAGGGCACCGAAGGCATGGTCATCACGCTGGCAAAATGCTGCCGGCCGATTCCGGGCGATTCGATCATCGGCTTTTTCAATCCCGGCCGCGGCATTGTTGTGCATCACCATGAATGTCGCAACCGCATTGATGCCAGAAAAAAACAGACCAGCTGGCTGGATGTGGAATGGAGTCCGGATGCCATCGGCGACTTCCCGGCCGAAATTCGCATAGAAATACTGAATCAGCGCGGCTCCCTGGCGACAATCGCATCGACGATCTCCGAATTGAATTCAAACATCGAAAATGTCACCGTGGTCGACCAGGATGACCGCGTTTCCGTCGACTTGATCACCTTGACGGTCAAGGACCGCGTGCATCTGGCCCGGATTATGCGCAGGCTGAAGGAATTATCGATCGTACTGAAAATCACGCGGGTCAAAGCTTAGGGCCAATACTGTTGAGTTAAGTACTATCAGAATCCATGAAACAAAAAATCCAGTGCCGCGGTAATTTCAAACTGCTTGTCAGCAAGCGATACAACCGGTGATTTCAATAATTGACGTGGCACCGCCGCCAGCTTTGGAATTTCTAATAAACACTCAATCCCTTCCACCTCAATAATTGGAATAAGATTACCGGGAATTGCGACTGAAGAGAAACGGTCACGCCTTCGTAGAGGCACTACGATACGCGTGTCCAGACCGTGTAACAGATCACTTTGCACATCCACCAGATACGGAGTCTCAGCAGATTGCTTACCCGCGTTGCGATAAACATCAAAACGCGCCATTTTAAAATGAGCGCCACTGATCCAGAGGCAAACCCTCACTGTTTATGGTCTGATTATAAGCCTCAATAAAATCGCTGTTATCTTGCAGCCAACGTCGTTCGCGCTCCTTGGCAACCAGTTCACGCAAAAATTGGTCACAAACTTGAGAAATATTAATATTTAAAGCCTTCGCCTCGGTTAGAACATCCAATGAAAGCGTAATATTAGTAGGCTTCTTGGATGATTTGAGTATTTTCTGCATGATATGTACTCCTTCTGTAGAGAGTTGATGCGCATAATATAACAACATGTTTAGTATTTAACACGCGTATTTTTAAGCTAAGGACTTGGCTAACCTGCATTAACAACTGACAAACCGCCCCATCACCTTCCATGCCGCCGGCAATCGGCAGAAATGGCCACCATGAGCTTGTTGGCCGTGGCTGATAAGACTTCAGAGCCACTGTGTCGTTAATCTTGACGGTATTCTGATCGGCTCCCGTATTAAAACTGACGCCCAATTTAAACTTACTGCGTAACATCAGTGATTAAATTTGAAAGCTCAGGCGCTTCCAAGCATATTCGCTATGTTTTTTGAATAGACCACATTCGGAATGACCTGAACCCTTGACAACAAAGGACACAAGAAAATTTCCGCCGGATTCCTTATAATGCGAGGGTGAATTAATTCTCGTCCAGTGATTTAACTACTTTGCCAACTGATACACAGGAATAACAATGACAAAAGAAATTATCCAGACCGATAAAGCACCCCAGGCCATCGGAACCTATTCGCAAGCAGTTAAGGTCGACAATACCGTTTATCTCTCGGGGCAGATTCCCCTGGTTCCGGCCACCATGACCCTGATCGAGGGCGATATCTCGGCCCAGATCACGCAGGTGTTCGAAAACCTGAAAGCGGTAGCCGAAGCGGCCGGCGGCGATCTTTCCGATATCGTCAAACTGAACGTGTTTCTGACCGATCTGTCGCACTTTCCCATCGTCAACGAAATCATGGGCCATTATTTTCAGGCGCCTTACCCGGCGCGTGCCGCGATTGGCGTAGCCGCGCTGCCTAAGGACGCCGGCGTGGAAATGGATGCGATCATGCAACTGAATGCACAAACCTATCCTATCTAAACTCAAGCTTGACCAGCCCGTCGATGCTGCATCCGAATACGCTTAATCAGTCGGTCGCATCCTTGGCGGGCATAGGCGGCCAAACCGCACAGCGCCTGGAAAAACTCGGTATCCGCACGGTCCAGGATCTGATTTTTCACCTGCCGCACCGCTATGAAGACCGCACGCGCGTCTACCCTATCGGTTCCTTGACGCCGGGCATGACCGTATTGGTCTGCGGTAAAGTCGAATTCACCGATATTCTGCCCCGAGGCCGGAAAAGCCTGGTCTGCCGCATCAGTGACGGAACCGGTTTTATCAGCCTGAAATTCTTTCATTTCAGCGCCAGCCAGCATAATGCGCTGCAGCCGGGCACTCTGCTCAGCTGTTTTGCCGAAGTGCGCAATGGCTTTGCCGGCCTGGAAATGGTTCATCCTGAATACAAAATCATATCAGGGCCGGACAGCTGCGTGACGGAAACCTGCCTGACGCCCGTTTATCCACTGACCGAAGGCCTCAGGCAGGCGACGTTAAGAAAAGCCATAAAACAGGCCCTGGCCATCTGCCTCCATGAAAGCCAGCTGTTGCCGGACTGGATTCCCGAGACGGTCTTAAAGCGCTACCGTTACCCTTCCTTGCTGGAGGCCATACAGACCCTGCATGCGCCGGACGAATCGATCTCGACGGCGGCGTTGCAAGACGGCAATGTGCCGGCGCTGAAACGGCTGGCGTTTGAGGAATTGCTGGCTCATCACCTGAGTCTCAGGAAATCGAGAAACAAGATCAAGACCTGGCATGCTCCGTGTTTTCCCATCAACCGGGTCATCAGCGAGCACTTTATCCGTGCCCTGCCCTTCGGCCTGACCCGCGCGCAACAGCGCGTCATCGCCGAAATCGAGGCGGATTGCAGCCGCAACCATCCAATGATGCGTCTGGTTCAGGGCGATGTCGGCTCCGGCAAAACCGTCGTGGCCGCCTACGCGGCCTTGCTGGCCTTATCGGCAGGCTTTCAGGTTGCGATCATGGCGCCGACCGAATTGCTGGCCGAGCAGCACTTCCGCAACTTCAGCAGCTGGTTCGAGCATTTCCAGACGCAGGTGGTGTTTCTGACCGGACAACTGAAAGGCAACCCGAGAAAAGATGCCCTGCAAGCGCTAGCCGACGGCAGCGCCGGCATCATCATCGGCACGCATGCTTTGTTTCAGGACAGCGTCAACTTTCACAAGCTGGGCCTGGTGATTATCGACGAACAGCACCGCTTCGGCGTGCACCAGCGGCTGGCGCTCAGGGAGAAAGGCCAGCAGACCGGGCTGCGTCCGCATCAGCTGGTGATGACAGCGACCCCGATTCCACGCACGCTGGCCATGCTGCAATATTCCGATCTCGATATCTCGATTATCGACGAGCTGCCGCCGGGCAGACAACCGGTGGTCACCAGCGTCATTCCCGCCGAGCGCCGCGACGATGTTATCGCACGCATCGACACGTGGGTCGCCCGAAAAAGGCAGGCCTACTGGGTGTGCACGTTGATCGAGGAGTCGGAAGTGTTGCAGTGCGAAGCCGCCGAGAAAACCGCCGAACGTCTGAACCAGGCCTTGCCGAATGTGCGCATCGGCCTGGTCCACGGACGCATGAAAGCGGCCGAGAAAGAGGCCGTCATGCAGGACTTCAAGCAGCATCATCTCGATCTGCTGGTTGCCACGACCGTCATCGAGGTCGGTGTCGATGTGCCCAATGCCGGACTGATGATTATCGAAAATCCGGAACGGCTGGGGCTGTCCCAGCTGCACCAGCTGCGAGGCCGGGTCGGCCGCGGCGAAGGCGACAGTTACTGTCTGCTGATGTACCAGCCGCCTCTGACCGATACGGCCCGCCAGCGCCTGGGTATTTTAAGGGACAGCAACGACGGTTTCGTGATCGCCGAGAAGGACCTGCAATTGCGCGGCCCGGGCGAGGTCATGGGCACACGGCAAACCGGCGCCATGCATTTTAAAATTGCCGATTTGTCCCGCGATTCGGATTTACTGGATAATATCCAGCAGATAGCCGACACTTTTTTTAACGAATCGCCCGAAGCCGTACAGCCGTTGATCGATCGCTGGCTGGGCGATGCGACAGACTATGCAGAGGTTTAGACTCGTTGACCACTAAAAGCTTTTTATTCACGCAGGAACCTGACTGGTTCGAGAACCGCCAGGGCACCCGTCATTGTCTACCGGAGGCCGTTCAGTCCTGGACCTATGAAGCCGGCTCCTTGACGCAGCGCCTGCGCAATTATTACGGCGATGCCGTTACCGTTAAAGTACTGCGGCAGCAATGGCACACGCCGTTTCTGAGTGAGCGCCGGCTGCTCAAGTTACGCGAGAACCGTTACAGTCTGATTCGTGAAGTGCTCATGCATGCGGACGGCAAGCCGCTGATCCTGGCCCGCACCATCATACCGGTCCGCACCCTCAACGCCGCCAAGCGCAGCCTGTCGCACCTGGGCAACCGCCCGCTGGGCGAAGTGATTTTTTCCTACCCCCGGCTCGAACGCAAGGAAATGGATGTCGCTATGATCAATCCAGTTATATGGACGCCGGCGGCCATTGCTGAAGCCGGCATAAATGGGCCGCTATGGGGCAGAAGAACCGTCTATGTCATTCGGCGCCGGCAGATGCTGGTCAGTGAGTTTTTTCTGCCGGGAGCATTGGAAATTTCATAAACTTACCTCGGCTTGATCGCACTGGGATGGCGGATCAGCATCGAAAAGCCGTTCCTGTTTTTATTGAGCCAGCCGCGAACTTCGATACTCCGCCCCAGATAGCTGTTCATGTCCGGAAACAAGGACAGCCATTTGCGCTCAATGCGTGCTTCGAACTGACTGGAAAATTCCAGATAGCTGTATTTGCGGCTGTTGCGGATCTTCATCACCCTGCCCACCAACCGAGTCCAGCCCGCATGCCCCTGGCCGGCAAGACGGCTGACCGGCATTACGGCATATTCGGCGCGCCGCCAAATGCCCAGCCCGGCCTGCTCGACCTGATCCTGGGCGTTCACCAGTTCCTCGACATATTGCAGATTGGGCGGATAAATATTGACGGTTGCCAACCCTGCCGCGACCAGTTGCAGATTGATATGTTCATTGTCCTCGGTAAACAGATGCGCCAGCGTTCTTTTGTATTTATCGGTTTTCTCGGCATCGGTTTCCAGGCGGACCTTGCCGTTCCGCAGCTTATCGGTCAGCCAGCGCTTCGCCTCATCGCCGCCGGCCTGGGCGTCCTCGTTTTTATGCTGGACTTCCGGCGTATTGATGCCCAACAGTCGAACCCGGCGACCATCCTCCAGCAGCACTGTATCGCCGTCAAAAACTTTTTTTACCCGGTAGAATGAATAACCTGGCTGGATATCGACGATTTTCGCACCGGGCGATGGCCGATCGGAGAAATGCCGGTTGCCGCCGTCATCCCGCCATTGGTAAATTTCGGCGCCAGTCCAGGATGACCACGCCAATAATAAAATCAGTAAAAACCTCATGTACCTGCCTGTATTATAATGATTAAAATTTTTATCCATGCCAACCTGACAACCTGTGCCAATACTCATGCTCACGATCATTCAACGCGTCACCACCGCTAACGTCACCGTCAATAATGAAGTCATAGGCCAGATCGGCAAAGGCATCATGGCGCTGGTCGCCGTTGAAAGAGAAGACAGCGAAAAAGACGCTCAGCGCTTGCTTGAGCGCATACTCAACTATCGCATTTTTGCCGACGACAATGATCGCATGAATTTGAGCTTGCGTGATATCGGCGGCGGCCTGTTGCTGGTCCCACAATTTACCCTGGCCGCCGACACCAACAGTGGCAATCGCCCGAGCTTTACCCCGGCCGCGTCGCCGGAAAAAGGACAACAGTTGTTCGGCTATCTGCAGCAGCTGGCAAGCGCCACTTATCCGCACGTCGAATTCGGCCAATTCGGTGCCGACATGCAGGTTGCACTGGTCAATGACGGACCGGTTACTTTTACGTTAAGGACGACAACCAACCGCAATAACTGAGCCTGGGCACTAGCAAGATAAAAAAATTCGACTAAAATGACTTTTTTAATAAAAAAAATTAAATGAGGTCATCATGCTTAAGGGAACTAAAGAAACACCGGTCGAATTTACCGGCAAGGCAGGCGAATATTTTGGCATCTGGATCGTCAATCTATTGCTGAGCATTATCACGCTGGGCATTTATTCCGCCTGGGCCAAGGTGCGGCGCAAAAAGTATTTTTACCAGAATACATTAATCGATGGCGTCGGCTTTGATTATCATGCCTCGCCTATCGCCATACTCAAAGGCCGCATCATTGCCTTCGTTTTCTTCATGGCTTATATCTTCAGCCAGCACATTTCGCCTTTCCTGCCTACGGTGTTTGCCTTCATCATTCTATTTTTAATGCCCTGGCTGGTCATACGGACGATGACTTTCAACGCGCGCAACTCCAGCTATCGCGGATTGCGCTTTGATTTTAACGGCGATATGCGCGAAGCGGCGATCGTCTTTATCGGCTTGCCGATACTGATCATTTTTACCCTGGGCTTGATTGTCCCTTACATGGTCATGCGCCAATCCCGCTATCTGATCCAGAATCACAAGTTTGGCCTCACCGCCTTCAGCATGGATGCGCAGGCAAAAGATTTTTACCAGATCTACGGAAAAGCCCTGTTGCTCTTGTTGGGCATAGGTGCAGCCCTCTCGGTTGCAGTGACATTGACGGTCGACCAGAATTTTTTATTGAACGCTGTCAATGACATGCGGACGGTAGAGACGTTCGCCAACTTCGGAATCATCATCGCGGTGTTCTTCCTGTTTTACTTCTTGGTCATACTAGGAATAGGCGCTTATATACAATCAAGAATCTCAAACCTGGTCTGGAATTCCACCACGCTCGGCAATCTGTCTTTCCACAGCCACTTGCGCGCCCGCGATATGCTCTGGCTGTATCTGAGCAATCTGCTGATCATCATCTGCTCGTTCGGCCTGCTGACGCCATTGGCACATATTCGCATGATGCGCTACCGGGCATCGCGCCTTAACCTGACAGGCGAAACCGATTTTGAGCGTTTCATTGGCGACAAGAAAGCCGATGTTAAAGCCACGGGGGCGGAAATGGCGGAAATGTTCGACCTTGATATTTCATTTGGATGATTAATTTTCAAGCGGATTACTTCGACGGTATCAGCGCGCGTGCCGTCAAGGTAGACATCGAAGCGGACAGCGACGGGCTTGCCTTTATCGCGCAAGGTGTCCGGCACCTCTTTCAGTTGGTGGATATACAGGTACAACCGAAACTTGGCCGCGCGCGGCGCGTGATCGAACTGCCGGACGGCGGTCGGCTGGAAGCTGAGGATATCGCCCTGCTGGAGGCGCTGAAACCTGATAAAAAGGCGTTCTTCTGGCATTGGCTGCACCGGCTTGAAAATCATCTGGGCTGGGCGCTGCTCGCTTTAATACTGACCATCCTGACAGGCTGGGCCAGCGTGCGCTTCGGTATTCCGGCACTGGCCGAACAGGTCGCGCACGCCATGCCGCCCGCCATGGAACGCCAGCTTGGCGAGCAGGTATTAGCCATAATGGACCACGAACAGTTGGGGTACTTTAAGCCCAGCCTTCTGGAACCGGCGCGTCAAACCGTTTTGAGCGCAAGGCTCAAGACTTTGTGCGAGCAACAACTTGATTGCCCCGCGTACAACCTGGAATTCCGGGGCGGCGGCCATATCGGCGCCAATGCCCTGGCTTTGCCTGGCGGCTACGTGGTCGTCACGGATGAACTGGTCGCCCTGGCAACAACCGATCAGGAAGTCATCGCGATACTGATGCATGAACTGGGCCATGTAAAACTGCGCCATGCCCTGCGGCAAACGCTGCAAGGCGCCTTGTCCGGTCTGTTGCTGGCGGCGGTGACCGGCGATGTTGACTCCCTCGCCTCCGGCCTTCCGGCCGTGCTGCTGCAACTTCGTTACTCGCGCCAGATGGAAACGGAAGCCGATAGCTATGCCCTGGCATCGCTGCAGCGTGCCTGTGTGCCGCCGCATCTGTTTGCCGATCTGTTAAGCCGACTGGAACAGGAAGCGGGCGCCTTAATTCCCGAGATCGTGTCTTCTCATCCTGACAATCAAGCGCGAGTACAGCCTTTTCTCGAGGCAAAACTCGATTGCCTGCCAGCCCCTTCCCCTGCTCACTCAGTGCCTTAGCTTCTGTTACCAATCATCGGAACTGTCCTCATCATATGGTTGGGATTTAACATTTTTTGGAATCTTCGGCATGTTCGCCGTTCTGAGTAAAATCAAGGCACTGCCTAAAACAAAAAGCAGGGCGATGATCAATAATATTATCCACATACAATACTCCTGAATTGACAGGCTCTATGTTCGATTGCCCGGCGGCCCGGACCCTCTACCTGAGCGACAGTCTTGGCCGGCCGGCCGCTAAGCTATCTCACTTAATCGTCGCAAATTACGATAGAATATATGGCAATCGATTCCATTGACACACATACCATGAAACAAGTTGAACTGCTTTCCCCCGCCGGCACCCTGAAAAACATGCGCTATGCCTTTGCATTCGGCGCCGACGCTGTCTATGCCGGACAGCCGCGTTACAGTCTCAGAGTGCGCAACAATGATTTTCTTGAAGACAATCTGGCCAAGGGTATTAGTGAGGCGCATGCGCTGGGTAAAAAATTTTTCCTGGCCACTAATGTGATTCCCCATAATGCCAAAATCAAAACCTTTCTGGCCGATATCGAACCGATTATCGCCATGAAACCGGACGCTCTGATCATGGCCGATCCGGGGCTGATCATGATGGTGCGCGAAACCTGGCCGGACATGCCTGTCCATCTGTCCGTGCAGGCCAATACGGTCAATTATGCCACGGTAAAATTCTGGCAAAGCATGGGCGTCGAGCGCGTGATCCTGTCGCGTGAACTGTCACTGGATGAAATCGAGGAGATCCGCCAGCGCTGCCCCGACATGGAACTGGAAGTGTTCGTGCACGGCGCGCTGTGCATCGCCTATTCCGGCCGCTGCCTGCTGTCGGGCTATTTCAATCACCGCGATCCGAACCAGGGCACCTGCACGAATTCCTGCCGCTGGAAATACGACACGCTGCCCGCGCATGAAAACGCCGAAGGCGATTACGTGCTCGATGGCGGTGCCCTGTCCATGGCTGATATCAGCACGGCCAGCTGCGGCGGCGCGGACCGGCACCCCCTGGCGGACAAAGTCTATTTCCTCGAAGAGGAAGGCCGCAAGGGCGAACTGTTGCCGGTCATGGAGGATGAGAACGGCACCTACATCATGAATTCGAAAGACCTGCGCGCCATCGAGCACGTGCAGCGGCTGGTGGAGATCGGCGTGGACAGCCTTAAAATCGAAGGCCGCACCAAGTCGCATTATTACGTCGCGCGCACGGCGCAGACCTACCGCCAGGCTATTGACGATGCGCAGGCAGGACGCCCCTTCCGGCCCGAACTGCTCGGCGTGCTGCAAAACCTGGCCAATCGCGGCTATACCGACGGCTTTTATCAGCGCCATCATACGCACGAATACCAGAACTATATCACTGGTTATTCGAAAAGCCATCAGCAACAATTTTGCGGCGAAATCAGAACTTATGACAAGGACAGCAGCCTGGCCGTGATCGATGTTAAAAACAAGTTTGCGGTCGGTGACAGAATCGAGCTGATTCTGCCGGAAGGGAACCGGGACATTACCGTGGAACGCATGCTGGACATGTACGGCCGCGATATGCAGGAAGCTCCGGGCGGCGGTTATGAAGTCAAAATACCGATGCCTGAAACCGCCAATAACCACGGCCTGATCGCGCGTTACTTCGCTTGATTCGTTAACCAATGGGCCGCCGGACCGGCAGCCCCACAGCCTGGATTTAGACTATGAATTTCACGACAGCCGACCTTTGCGATGCACATTCCGAGGAAGAACACTTCCAGATTGCCGAACCCCTGTTCAGATCCTATGGGGCGAATCCTGCCTTTTGCGGCCAAATAACCACGCTGAAAGTATTCGAAGATAATGTATTGGTCCGGCAAACGCTGGAAGAAAAAGTGGACAACCGAGTATTGGTCGTCGATGGCGGCGGCTCGCATCGCTGCGCCTTGCTGGGCAGCAATCTGGCCAGGCTTGCCGTTGACAACGGCTGGCAAGGCATTATTATCTATGGCTGCGTGCGCGATTCCGCAATAATTGACCAACTGCCTATCGGCATACGCGCATTGCATACGCATCCGTTGAAAAGCCACAAGCGAGGCCATGGCGAACGCGACCAGCCAGTCTTTTTCGCCGGCGTCACTTTCAAAAAAGATCATTTTCTGTATGCCGATACCGATGGAATTATCGTATCGGATACGATGTTGAGTTAGAATAATCCCAAATTAACCAAGTAAAGAAGTCAAGATATGCAAATTGTACTCGCTAACCCTCGCGGATTCTGTGCCGGTGTCGACCGGGCTATCGAAATTGTGGATCAGGCCCTGGAAACTTTCGGGGCGCCGATTTATGTCCGCCATGAGGTGGTCCACAACCGAACGGTGGTTGAAGGGCTGAAAGAAAAA